>OLQP01000053.1_pt1 | contig 107920 bp, 83 predicted proteins | sample 1643181 | NCBI WGS metagenome assembly OLQP01 (sample SAMEA3136710, study PRJEB25190) | human gut metagenome | biome: human gut; feature: human-associated habitat; material: faeces | place: Austria | collected 2013 | reverse complement strand
CCTCGGGGACGGACACGGGCAGGTCCTGGGAGTGCTCCACGGCGCGGACGAACTCCGCCGCCTCGTGCAGGCTCTCCATGGTGCCGGTGTCCAGCCACGCGTAGCCGCGGCCGAGGGTCACCACTGACAGCGTCCCCTCCTCCAGGTACATCTGGTTGAGCGTGGTGATCTCCAGCTCGCCGCGGGCGGAGGGCTTGACCTCGTGGGCCTTGGCGGCCACGTCGCCCGGGTAGAAGTACAGGCCGGTGACGGCGTAGGAGCTCTTGGGCTCGGCGGGCTTCTCCTCGATGGAGACGGCACGGCCCTCGCGGTCGAACTCCACGACGCCGAAGCGCTCGGGGTCGTCCACGTGGTAGCCGAAGACCGTGGCCCTCCCCGACTCGGCGTTCTGGACGGCGCGCGTCAGATGGCGGCTGAGGCCGTTGCCGTAGAAGATGTTGTCGCCGAGCACCAGGGCGCACGGCTCGCCGGCGATGAACTCCTCGCCGATGGTGAAGGCCTGCGCCAGGCCGTCCGGCGAAGGCTGCTCGGCGTAGGAGAGGTTCACGCCGTAGCGCGAGCCGTCCCCGAGCAGGCGCTCGAAGTTGGGGAGGTCCGTCGGCGTGGAGATGACCAGGATGTCGCGGATGCCCGCCAGCATGAGGGTGGACAGCGGGTAGTAGATCATGGGCTTGTCGTAGACCGGCAGCAGCTGCTTGGAGGTCACGAGCGTGAGCGGGTACAGGCGCGTGCCGGACCCGCCGGCGAGGATGATGCCTTTCATGTAGTCCTCCGTGTCATTTAACTGATTTAGTTACGACTTATATAATAATCTCTATCGGTCATATCAATTAAAAATATATGAGCGATACCCATTGAACAGGCCATCTAATTGCCTCAGCACGGAAAGAGCGTCAGGAACAGTGAAGATTTACATCGCAGCGCATAAGCACTTTGACATTGATGCGCAAGCGCCATATCAGCCGCTCTACGTTGGGGCAAGCTCCATTCCAACAGACAATCGTCAGGCTGGATGGCTGTACGACGATCAAGGCGATAATATTTCCCAGAAAAACAAACACTACTGTGAACTTACCGGCCTCTATTGGATATGGAAGAATTCTCCTGAGTCGATAGTTGGGCTCACGCATTATCGAAGGGCGTTTGAGTCCCCCAATGACTCAAAGCAGATGCTCAAAGACTATGAAATTGAGAACATTCTTACTTATTATGACTGTATTGTTGCAACCAAAGAACCCTGCACAAGCTCAATCGGGTGCAACTTAATCACTGTTGCTGAGCAGTATAGAATGATCCATTCTTCGACAGATCTGCTACAGGCAAGGGAAATCATCAGGACGAAATGCCCTGGCTACTTGGATGCTTTTGATAAAGCAATCTGCGAGGAGTGTTCTTTTTCGCCATGCAATATGTTTATTTGCAAAAAGGAGCTGATGGACCGATATTGTAAATGGCTTTTCAAAATCGAAAAACAACTTGATAAGCGAATTGACTATATAAGTGGTCGCAATAGCTATCAACAAAGGATGCCTGGCTTTATCTCAGAACGACTGTTTAATGTCTTCCTTAAAAAGGAAGACATTAAATGCTATGAATGCCACATCTACAACCCAATTAATAAAGAGGCCCTCACGATCGATCAAAGCACGTGGCCTCGAAGGAGACCGCAACTTATATGCTCTTGCTCTACGAATGCCATATTTAACGGAGTAGACTATTCATCTGTATTTGATTATTCCTTTTATATAAACCATTACGAGGATCTATTCGATAGATATAAAGACGACCCCCTTGGAGCGCTGGAACATTTCATCGCAATCGGCATTAATGAACATCGAGTTGCACATCCACATTTTTCTATCGGCTCTCTTCTGAATGGAAATCCCGATTTAAGAAGTAGGTGCAGCGGAAATCTCGAGGCAGCGCAAATGTATATAGCGAATCCTAAAGAATATATGCATCCAATTGGGTATGAAAACATTCATCCGCTAGATGAGCAGAGCAATTCAACTATGGCAACATGGCATGAACGCCGAATTACAGCGGCGCGCATTCGATACCAAGAACGAATCGAGAGACTACCTGTACTGGGTTAATTCAATGCAAGAATCAACCGGAGATCCAAGTGAAATAGCGTGGGCATCTTCAGTGCAACGGAAAGGTAAATTGAAATGAAAACTACCACGGATTGTATTTGCCGCGGAAGCGGAAAGGTATACGTTCTCCTAAAGAATGTTGAGATAGATGTATCAAATATTCAAGTGACAGCAGCGAAGAGCGACGGAACGACAATACCAAGCTCAATCTATCCATACGAGTCAAATAAAAGTCAATACGTCGTAGTTCTTCCCGACCTCAGAACTGGTGATTGCGATATTCAGATTAATGATTTGAGTGCGCACTACGCCTACGACGCCATTAAAATCAGCTTTAGCACGGCAAAATGGGCGTCAAGATTAAACTACAAAATTAAGAATGATTTGTCCCATTCCATTAGGAACTATGACGATAAGCATGACTTGGATGTAGCAAGCATGCGTTTTCACGAGTTTATCGAAGATGGAGATGAGGCCATTCTTCGCTGCTCAGTAAAACTTCCCCAGCGCAACGACAACAAAATAGCCATCAGCTGCTTCGATACTTCGATGAATCGTATTGAGATCGAGCCGATCACCACCGATGACATTACGATTCCCTTGTGGTTTGCTCCCAATAAAAAACGTCGCGAAATTCAATACTCGGTCCGAATCCCAAATAGCACAAATAGGCTTATCTTCACAATCGAAGACAATAACCACCCAAGCTTTAACAGCTTCGCTGTTGTGGACAATGAAGAGCTCGATAAGCTGCGCATTTTAACCACGTCGAAAATGAAGCCTATTTCGATTGATCCGTCTGCATATCCAAATTGGTTCGAGCAACACAAGGCAAGTTCGGCGATGCTCGAAAAACAATCGATGGTTACCTTCAAGAAAATGCCTTTGTTCAGCATCGTCGTTCCCCTATTCAACACACCCGATAATTTGTTCAGGGAAATGGTGGAATCAGTTCTTAAACAGAGCTATGCGAACTGGGAGCTTGTGCTGGTCAATGCAAGCCCAGATAACAGTGCGCTTGTAGATATGATCGAAACTGCTAAGAATAAAGACGCTCGCATTAAGGTGATAGAGCTAGCAAGCAATTCCGGCATTTCCAAAAATACTCTTGCCGGGACAAAAGAAGCGAATGGAGATTTCATTTGCTTCTTAGACCATGACGATACGCTCGAGCCCTCGGCGCTTTATGAATATGCGCATGCAATTAATGCTGAAGACAATACTGATCTTATTTACTGCGACGAAGACAAGCTGTTTGCCAATGGCAGCTATGGTGACCCATTCTTTAAGCCAGATTTAAGCATCGATTTACTACGAAGTGTTAATTATATTTGCCATTTTCTTGCAATCAGAAAAACACTATTCGATTCTCTGGAGTACGGCGACGAGCAGTACGATGGAGCCCAAGACCATGACCTGACGCTTAAAGCGATAGAAAACGCACAGAATGTGGTACACGTGGCTAAAATTCTGTACCACTGGAGAATCACCGAAAACTCAACTGCAGGTGACCCGAACTCAAAGCTATATGCATGGGATGCTGGCGTCAAAGCCGTACAGGCCCATTTGGACAGACTTAATGTTTCAGCAAAGGTTTACCGTGGGAACGACCCCTTCACTTATAAAGTTACCTATGCAGTTCCAGATAGTCATCCACTTGTATCAATCATTATTCCGACAAAGGACCATCCATCTGTTCTCGACACGTGCATAAAGTCGATCATTGAACGCTCAACGTACGATAACTACGAAATCGTCATCATTGAAAACAACAGTGAGAACCCAGAAACATTCGAGTACTACTCCGAATTAGAGAAGAGCTATCCCGATACGATTCGCATCGAATATTGGGATGCGGAATTTAACTTCTCAAAGTTGATGAATTTCGGCACTAGCAAAGCGAAGGGCGACTACCTTCTCTTGTTAAACAACGATACGGAGGTTATAACCCCGAACTGGATTGAAAACATGTTGGGCATTTGTTCGAGAAAAGAGGTTGGCATTGTTGGCGCAAGACTTTTCTACAGCGACAATACCTTGCAGCATGCGGGCGTCGGTATCGGAGGAATTGGAGCCGGTCACCTTGGAAAAGACTACCCCAGAGGTAAATGGGGCTACTTCAATCTATGTGACCGCACACAAGATTTAAGCGCAGTAACTGCAGCTTGCCTCATGACTAAGAGAGCTGTATTCGACGAAGTCGGCGGCTTTAGAGAAGAACTGGCTGTTGCTTTTAATGATGTTGACTATTGCCTCAAAGTGAGAAGTCACAACTATCTTGTTGTATATACACCCGATACCGAGCTGTATCATTACGAGTCGTTATCCCGAGGCTACGAAATCAGCGATGAAAAGAAAATGAGATTCCATAGGGAATACTCACTGCTCAACTACCTATGGCCAGAGTATTACGTGAAGGGCGACCCGTATATAAATCGCAACATCGTCAGCGGGAATTTGTATTATCAAATTTAAAAACGCTTATGACGCTTTAATTCTGAGCAGGTAAAGGAGGAATAAGGGGCTGTCGGTTAAACCGACAGCCCCTTATTCTCAATAGGTTAATTTATAAAGAAAGAACCCATTTGCTGAACCTAATTGCGTGATTTGCAATTTAACAGATGAATACTCTGTCAAATCCCTACTAGACATAACGTACTTCACATTAAGCTGCCTTAAATCATTTTCAGTCAAATTCACTGTGAAAAGATCATCCTGAGTGGATTTAAATGACGTAGATGGAGCGAATACATTAGCAACGATATGAGCATATCTGTTGTATGCGTACTCATTCTCGTTATTATTATCGATAGAATTCCAACGCGTCAGATCAGGATAAGCATTGGTGGAGTTAATTACAGGCGCTCCATACGCAGCGCAAAGATTGGCAACTGTCCAAGAACCATCGACAACCCATTTATCTGAATAATCACTCTCTTCCACAAACTGATTAACGAGAGACTCTAAATTCGTATCTGTAAGTGGAGCCGCACCAATTTGAATTGGATTAATACAGAGCCCTGGAATTACGCCGAAGCAAATCGCAAAAGCAACGAATAAACCGGTACATTTTTTTCCAAGAATAAAAGAGTAAAACGAAAGGCACGAAAAAAGACAGAACAACATAAGCATCAACAGATACAGCATCCTTGCAACAAGATATTTCGCAGAAAAAAGGATGAAAATCTGGAATGCTGAACTCAGAATAAGACCGATTATTAAGATAATTGGCAAATAACCAATGGAACTGTACTTCCCTTGGGATTCTTTAGCCTTTTCGACAGAAATCAAAAATAGGAGAAGTTCCAGGTAACCAATAGGAAACAATAGTCGCAAAACAGGAACGTTATACATTAAGGTTATTCGAGATAGAAATGACGGAAAACCAATAAATGCAAAGACTAGGAAAAACAATTGAAGTGCTGTAAGCACAATTAACTGCCAATCTCGCCTTTTAATAAAACAAAGCAGAGATGCAAGCGTTCCAAGAGGGAAGAAACAAAGAATGGTTGCGATTTCGCATTCATTTGAAACCAGCGGTGAATCAAAGGCGTAAAAGAGTGGAATTGCATAAGAAAAAAGTTCAGGAAGTCCGCTTCCGCCAGTTTCAAAGCGCGCACCAGGATAAACGGTATTCATAACAGATGTCATTGCTTCGGAGGACTGGAAGAAGGAAAGGGATATTAGCCCCGCCGAGATCAATAGGCAGAATACTAAAACAAAAGTATCACTTAGTGACCATGCAAGAACTGAATGTTGATCGTTAGATTTTAAAGTTTGACAATACTCTATTGTTCTAAATACACCCATCAAGCCAAAAATGAAGAAAAATGGAACCATCCAAGCAGGATACATCAGCATTATATAACAACCACATAGCCATGCTATAGCAGCCATCGCAATAATCCTGATATTCCTTTTTCGAGTAAAGAGCGCCCTATCCAACAACAAGACAAGGGCTTGGCCATAAAGAATCACCTCGCCCGTGCCCCACCATTGAATCAGTGGCGAAAAACAAAGCAAGCATGAAAAGAGCAAGCTGAGCGGCTTTGACTTAATAATGAGAAAGGCACAATCAAAAGAGACAAGAACCATTAGACATAGTTTCGCGGACCAAGCAAACGCTAAACCGAACTCAAAACCAAATAACAAATAACCCCAAAGCACTGGTCTAAATAACGTGATTACGCTCCAGCAGGAAGCGCCATAAACCATCCGGACATCCGTTAAATCTCCTCTCAGGATTTCCGAAATTGGAGCATATCCATTATGGGATTGAGAAAGTTGAAACAGGGTTCCAACTGAGAACTCATCACTTCGAAGGGACCTCGGTATACCCCAAAACGGAGTACCAGCGTTTTCGGGAAGCATAATGCTCCACATGCCAATCGATGAGCCGCTGATTTTAAAAGCAACGGCAAGCATCGCAACAGTCATACCGATTAACCATCGATGTTTATACAAAAACTCGCTTTTATACTCCACCAATTTGATTACAGAAATGACAAATACAATAGTCACTCCAGCAACAAATAGAACTGCCATATCGTCATTAAACATCGGGTTGGCAATTGTAAAGCCAACCGTGCCATAGAAAGCATCTATGTAATTAACAAACAAAGACAGATATATCAGTGCAAAAGATAACGGCAGGGCAAAAATACCGACATGGTAAAGGCGATACAAGCCGCTGCAAACACGATGGTTTCGAGCTTCCGCTCCTAAATAGTTATTCATACAGTTAATCTAAACCTCGTCTTTAATTAACTCTGTTGATTTCGCAAAACATCATTCTCATTTTCAAGAATCGCAATACGTTGGGTTAAGTTCTTGCAAGCCGTAACGAGTCTGCTAATCGCAATACTGAGAGATAATGAAATCATCAATAAAAGTACTACAGCGACAAGAAAAGCGAAATTTGACGGGCTAATAAACCCAATACAATCTGAAATTCGATAAATTAACTCCGGAAAACAAACGCTAAATAGTGCCACCACGCACAGGCAAAGCCATAGTAACGAGTACTTTAAAAGTAGCTTTCCTTTACCGACTAAGGAAACGACATAAAAGAAAAGGCCACTAAAAATTACGCCAGCGCCCACGCGAATTATCATACTCATGAGTGAGCCGCCTTTCTATAAACAAAACAGGCCATGGAAATTGCAAGCGAAACCTTAATCATGTAATAAATTGAAGAGAGGCCAGAAATTGATGACACTCCGCCCTGCCTCTCGCGCATAAGTACAGGAACCTCAACCACTGAAAGACCAGTTTTTAATGCTGCGGCAATAGATTCAGGCTCAGGATAATCATCTGGATAGTCCCTACTGAACAGATCTATGGCTTTTTTGCCGCACGCGCGAAATCCAGAAGTAGGATCCTTAATCGTCTTTCCGGTAAATAATCTCAACCAACCAGAAAGCCATCGGATACCTACTCTCCTTAAAAAGGTAGACTGAAAGCCTTCCGTGGGAACGGCAAATCTGGAACCAATGGATAAATCGGCACCATCAATAACCGGCTCGATTAGGTTCCCAATATAAGAAGGATCATGCTGCCCGTCACCATCAACCTGGACATCAATGTCATAACCATGCCTGAGCGCATATTTATGACCGGCCTGAACAGCACCACCGATGCCCAAATTTTGCGGAAGGTCAAGAACATTAAATCCATGTTGACGGCAAATAGATAGAGTTTTATCGGTTGAGCCATCATTCACCACTACATAATCATAGCCAGCTTCAACAACCGATGAAACAGTCTGAACGATATTGGCTTGCTCATTATATGCAGGAATGATTACCAGCACTCTCAACATGTCATCCATTAAAACCCCAACGATCCACATCGGACCTATATTGAAAATAGAGCCTGCTTAATTTTATCCAAACAAACCAATCTCGAGAAATGCTCACGATAATAACTGAAGCCATTAGATCCTAAAGCTTCAATAGCGTCTTTATTCATTGAAGCAATTTTAACCATGTTGTTAGCAAGTGCATTAACATCTGAAGGATTGGAGACGAACCCGCATCTAGCAGAACGAACCGCATTGGCCCCTTCACCGCGCATTACGGCAAGTATTGGTTTCGAAGACGCCATGCAACTTGAAATTTTCGCCGGAATAGTAAGCTCTAACTCGGGATTGTCAGCAAATGGTGCAATCATTGCCGTTGCAATATCTGAATACATGGGAACGACCTCGGGATCCACGCGCCCCAAAAACAAAACAGAACTATCAAGCCCCTTGCTTGAAACGAGCTTCTGCAGTTCTGCCCTAGACATGCCATCGCCAAGAATTAACAGCTTCATCTCGATAGGGTTCTCTGAAATTGCACGCGAGAACGCTTCAATAACCGTATCAAGCCCTTGGGCGGGGGTTATAGAACCAGCAAATAGGAATACGCATTGATTTTTGAATTGCGATCTCAGTTCCGATGAGACAATCTTTTGCTCGTAACTTTCCTCGCAATGTTGAGGTATTACGTCTATCGAAACATCAGAATTCAAAGGCTTGACTCTATGAAGCAGGTTATCAGCCAAAGAATCGCTCAAAGCAATCAGCTTATTGCAAGCCGCATACTGCTTGTCGCAAAAAGATTTGGCAAAAGACCTCAGAAAACCGCTTTGGACATTCAAGACTGTGTAAAGGTTCTCGGGCCAAATATCCAAGACATAAGTTACTAGAGGACATTTATTTCGCCATGCAGCAACCCTTGCAGGAATTACCATCAAAATAGGACTTGTATTGTAGCAAAATACAACGTCATACTTTTTATTGAGTCTCAAAGCTCTAAAAGAAGCAGTAATTGGCCAGCTAATATAGTTCAGGAAAATGCGTATCGAAGTATTACCCTTACGACGGATTTCGCCAGACCGAAAAACGGACGCACCGAAATAATCGTCTCGACGGTGACCGAAATAACCATATCCATCAGACCATTCGCCTGAAGGATAATTAGGGATGCCACAGAGAACATCTACACCTACTCCGTCTTCAACAAATCCCTTCACCAAGTCATTAATTCGAAAAGATTCCGGATAGAAATGCTGCGTAACAACAAGCATTTTCTTTCCAGCACATGAGCTAGTCATTAAATGCTCTTCCTCCACACCATCTTGTCCACGACCCCGGTGTAGCTCTGGATGATCTTGACCACCTTGGTGGACACGGTCTCGTCTGCATAGTCGGGCACAGGGGCCTCGGGCAGTGACCCCTCGATGTCGAGTTCGACGGCGGTGTGGACTGCCTGCAACAGCCCCTTCTCGGAGATGCCGGCAAGCGTGAAGCACGCCTTGTCCAGTGCCTCAGGGCGCTCGGTCGAGGTGCGGATGCACACTGCCGGGAACGGGTGGCCGATAGAGGCGAAGAAGCTGGACTCCTCGGGCAGGGTACCGGAGTCGGAAACCACCGCGAAGGCGTTCATCTGCAGGCAGTTGTAGTCATGGAAGCCCATGGGCTCGTGCATGCGCACGCGCGGGTCCAGCTTGAAGCCGGTGGCCTCCAGGCGCTTGCGGGAGCGCGGGTGGCAGGAGTACAGGATCGGCATGTCGTATTTCTCGGCCAGGGCGTTGATCGCGGTGAACAGACTCGTGAAGTTCGCCTCGGTGTCGATGTTCTCCTCGCGGTGCGCGGAGAGGAGCATGTAGCGCTTGGGCTCAAGGCCGAGCTCGGAGAGGATATTCGATGCCTCGATCTTGTCCAGGTTGGCGCGCAGGACCTCGGCCATGGGCGAGCCCGTGACGTAGGTGCGCTCCGGGGCGCAGCCGGTGTCCTTGAGGTAGCGGCGGGCGTGCTCGGAGTAGGCCAGGTTGACGTCGGAGATGACGTCGACGATGCGGCGGTTGGTCTCCTCGGGCAGGCACTCGTCCTTGCAGCGGTTGCCCGCCTCCATGTGGAAGATGGGGATGTGGAGCCTCTTGGCCGCGATTGCCGACAGGCAGCTGTTGGTATCGCCCAGGATCAGCAGCGCGTCGGGCTTCACCTCAACCATGAGCCTGTAGCTCGCGGCGATGATGTTGCCCACGGTCTCGCCCAGGTCGGCGCCCACGGCGTCCAGGTAGACGTCGGGGTCTTCCAGCGACAGGTCGCGGAAGAAGATGCCGTTGAGCGTGTAGTCGTAGTTCTGCCCGGTGTGCGCCAGCAGGCAGTCGAAGTGGCGGCGGCACTTCTTGATGACCTCGGACAGGCGGATGACCTCGGGGCGGGTGCCCACGATGATGAGCAGCTTCAGGCGGCCGTCGTTATTAAAAGAAATATTGGAAGTCATAGTTTTCCTTAAAAGCCGAGTCTAGTATTTAGCCAACAATAATGAGGCGGACAGTACGTCACCACATTCAACAAGTTTTGAATCGTCCCTATGCAAGGTCTCGGAGCATCCACCGACATCGTAACAAACGACCGGAACCCCACAAGCCTCAGCCTCAAGATTGACCGTAGGATAATTATCTTCGTATGTTGGATTGAATAGAACGGAGGCAGAACTATATAGTGAGGCCAACTCTATCTGAGAGTCGGTTCGCGGAATACCAACCACCCCCGGAGGTAGTTGCCTCATCTGCTTAGCACTCAGTCCAACCAAAACAATAGAATACTCGGACTTGTCAAGCTTATCCGCAAGGGCAAAAAAGTCTGAAAGACCCTTACGCTTGGACCATGGAGAGGCAACCCCTAAAATAATTTTCTTCGAATCAAGGCCGTATTTCTCCTTAACGCTAAAAACCTCACTATTGGATCGTGGCTTAAAAACGTTGAGATCAATCGTATTGTGTACAACCTCAATCGGATACTTTGATAAATAGCTACAAGCGACCAGTCCAGCAAGCCATTTAGAAGGGGTAATGATAGTCATTCGATTGGAAGGCAGCGAAGTGAAAATCGAACGTTTGGCCTCGTAGCTCCATTTACATGATGCAGAATTAATAGTTGGAGGATATCCCATAAGTTGAGGGCACCTCTTGGCGCCACATCCAGTTTTCCATTGATTGCAGCAAGAATAGGTGAAATAAGGGCAATGGCCGGTAAAAGCCCAGCAGTCGTGCAAAGTCCATACAACACGACAATCAGATCTCATCAACCATTTAAACAGTTTATCAATATTCAAATAGTAACCATGGAGGTTGTGCAAGTGAACCACGTCAGGACCGAACTCATCAAGACGATGAATCAACGCGTCGGTTTGCCTCACCGAATGAAAGCCCACCTTACCGTCAAGGAGAGTAAGACCAACGTCAATTATAAAATTAGCCGGTGACCCAAAACAGTATTCACTGACACTGCTCACAGGCCTTCTTCTGCCCCAGCAAGCAAGCGATTCGTGCCCCTGATCGATAAGAGCAAGATGCTCCTTCATCATAATGCGCCCAGTGGATCCATTTGGAACGCTATTAATATGAGCGTATCTGGTCAAAACCTCTAGACTTCCTCGTAGTAAGTGTCGGGGTTCTCGGGGTCGAAGGGCTCGTTGGCCCACATGACCGTCACGAGGTCCTCGGTGTCGGACAGGTTGGTGATGGAGTGCGTGTAGCCGGGGATCATCTCCACGGCGCGCATATCTGAACCCGAGACGACGTACTCGTCGACGGGGAACGGATTGCCCTCCGTGTCCTCCCCCACCTTCCTCAATTTGATGGACGCGGTGCCGGAGACTACCAAGAACCTCTCCCACTTACTCATGTGCCAGTGGTTGCCCTTGGTGATGCCGGGCTTGGACACGTTGATCGACACCTGACCGCGCTCCCGCGTGCGCAGAAACTCGGTGAACGAGCCGCGGTCATCTACGTTCGGCTTGAGGCCGTAGGCGAAGTGCCCCGGCTCGTAGTAGGACAGAAACGTGCTCCAAAGTTTCTTGGAGAAGGAGCCCTCGGCGAGGTCGGGCACCGAGAGCGTCTCGCGGCTGTCGCGGAAGCACCCCAGCAGGTAGACGATTTCGCCCAGGCTCTTCATGTCGGTCTCGGGGACGAAACAGAAGTCATCCCCCTCCACGCGCTCCAACCCGTCGTATCCGCAGCGGTGCGCCTCCCCCAGCAGCGCGCCCAGCATCTCGTCGACCAGGTCGTCGATGTAGAGGAGCTCCAGCTCCACCGAGGGGTCGTTCACGGTGTAGGGGCGGCCGTTGGCGATGGCGTCGCAGAAGGTCGCAACGGCGGAGTTGTAGCGCGGGCGGCACCACTTGCCGTAGAGGTTCGGAAAGCGGTAGATGAGCACGGGCGCCCCCGTGCGCTCCGAGTACTCACGGAACAGGCCCTCACCCGCGAGCTTGGACTCGCCGTAGACAGAGCCCTCGAAGCGGCCGGAGAGGCTCGCCTGCGCGGAGCTGGAGAGCATGACGGGGCACGTGTTGCCGTGGCGCTCGAGCGCCTCGAGCAGCGTGGAGGCGAACCCGAAGTTGCCCTCCATGAACTCGGACTGGTCCTCGGGGCGGTTGACGCCGGCCAGGTTGAACACGAAGTCCGCGCGGGAGCAGAACACGTCCAACTCCCCGGGCGTCGAGTCGACGTCGTACTCCATGACCTCGAGCGGCAATAAAGCCTGGTACTTCTCACGGCGGTCCTTGCCGTCACGGATGTTCTTCAGCGCGCAGCAGAGGTTCCTCCCGACGAAGCCCCTGGCGCCGGTGACGAGGACGCGCACCCTACTGCACCGCCTCGTGCTCGCGGCCCTCCAGGGCCAGCTGCACGTACTCGGCGGTCTTGATCTTGGCGATGGTGCCCTCCACGTCAAGCCTCTCGGTGTTGTGGGAGGTGTAGGACTCGTCGGCCTGGGTCTCCACCTCGCCGTCCACGACGAACTTGTCGTAATTGAGGTCGCGCGAGTCGCAGGCCACGCGGTAGTAGCCGCCCATGTCCTCGGCCCTCAGGCGCTCCTCGCGGGTCATGAGGGTCTCGAAGAGCTTCTCGCCGTGGCGGGTGCCGATTACCTGGGTGCCCACGCGGCCGAAGACCTCCTGGACGGCCTCGGCGAGGTCGCCGATCGTGGAGGCCGGCGCCTTCTGGATGAACAGGTCACCGGGGTTGGCGTGCTCGAAGGCGAACTGCACCAGGTCCACGGCCTCGTCCAGGTTCATGAGGAAGCGGGTCATGTTGGGGTCGGTGACCGTGAGCGGCTCGCCCTTGCGGATGCGGTCGATGAACAGCGGGATGACGCTGCCGCGCGAGCACATGACGTTGCCGTAGCGGGTGCAGCAGATGGTGGTGCGGCCGGCGCCGTTGCGGGCGTTGGCGTAGATGATGGACTCCATCATGGCCTTGGACTTGCCCATGGCGTTGATGGGGTAGGCGGCCTTGTCGGTGGACAGGCACACGACGCGGTCCACTCCCTCGTCGATTGCCGCGTGCAGGACGTTGTCCGTGCCGATGACGTTGGTGCGCACGGCCTCCATGGGGAAGAACTCGCAGGAGGGAACCTGCTTGAGGGCGGCGGCGTGGAAGATGTAGTCCACGCCGTGCATGGCGTCGCGCACGCTCTGGGCGTTGCGGACGTCGCCGATGAAGAAGCGCACCTTGGAGGCGAGCTCGGGGGACCTCTCCTGCAGGCGGTGGCGCATGTCGTCCTGCTTCTTCTCGTCGCGCGAGAAGATGCGGATCTCGGCCAGGTCGGTGTCCATGAAGTGCTTGAGCACGGTGTTGCCGAACGATCCGGTGCCGCCCGTGATCATGAGGGTCTTGTCCTTGAAAACGCTATCGCACATTTCAAGCTCCAATTAAATAAACTAAAGGTGAATGAAACTTATAGAAATTGTAAGTCGATGCTTAACCTACTAATACGTTTCTTATCCTAAACGAAAAGACGACTGCTGCGCATAAATTAGAATTAAAAAGCGTTTATACCTGCGCGAAATTGATAATTCCCCCAATTAACGTTGAAGAAGTCATTGCAGGTGGATATATAGCGTCAGCCAAACACTTTTATATCTAAGTATTTAACGAATCTCTGATGCACTATTTCCGAATAATGCATGGAAGCATCGCGACACACCCGACAAGATATGCAAGCGAAATTGCAACGCTCGTTCCGTTAGGTCCAAATAGCTGAATCAATAAGCTAGAAAGGGGGACGGCAACAATTAAAGCAACCAAATTACCAACAAGATTACCAGCCATCTTTCTCTTAACAATCGTCAGGTCGGAAAAGAAACCGATAAACGCCGTAAGCAGCGAGCTAATAACCGCACCGTACAGCAAAAAAGAGTACTGATGAATTTGGTCACCAAAAATTAGTCCCAACAAGTAGTCGCCGCAGATAAAACAAGCGAACAGAATAACAATGGACAAAACAACGGCGCCAAGAACGACCTTCATCAACATTGTATTAAAATTTTTTTTATCCCCCGACTCGCTGGCGCTCGCAAAAGCGCCGAGCAAAGGGGCATAGGCATTAGCAGCACCCGCCTGAACGATTGCCGCGGGAGAACACACCGAGGAATAAACACCCAACATTGAGGCTCCCAGTACGGTGGCAAGTTCTTGACGCGAAACGGATGTAACCGCAGCGCAACAAAAAACCCCAACCGTAGCGGGAAGACACTTATAAAACAGTTCAGACATCGCCTTGAACCTGAAAGAAGGAACGATCGAGTCGAAATTAGAAGCCCAACGTGCATCAACAATCATCACGGGGAGAGACACCGCAATCATCAGCACAATACTCAATACAAGAGAATGTGAGATATACATTCCGGCACAAAACACCAGAAGAGACAAAATACCTCTCAGTAGCATCGACATGCCACAATAAATCATATTTCCCGCTTTTTGATCAATGCCATGGAACACATCAACCATGACTTCAATTGACTTATATATGCAATAGAGGTACACGGGGAGAAGGGAAGACTGTTGGCAGGTAAAGAATGCATAAGGTAATACGAAAACAAATCCCAACACTATTGTGCTTAGACGAAAACCAATGTATTCCCCTGAAGAATACTCACATGAAAGATCGGATACTTGAAAGGATCGAATCTTATATAAACCGATTGGAACAAATAGATTGCTGACTGTCATTGCCAAAGATAAATCACCGGCATAGGTAAAATCCGACGATAGTCGAACTACAGCAACTGTCGTTAACCACTGGCAAGCAAGGTATGCAATAGAGCCTACGGTATTCCATGTAATGTTTTTCTTTAAATTATCAGTCAAATTAACCCAATCGGTTTTAGATCTTATTAAATAGCCTAACCAATAACTTCTTTGGCGATTGCATCAATGCTTTCACCATATCCAACGCCAGGAACAGCCCATTTACCATTTAAATCAATGGTTCTCGGAGCGCAACCACGACTGACATATTTAAAGCGAGCATCAATACACGGATTAACCAAGGGATCCGTTGAACCATACGCCTTTAGATGTTGGACCTGCGCCCGCAGTCCCTCACGAACAGATCCGAAGCTATAGCCTGGGTTACCAGCCCCCGTGGCACCAAGGCCTCCAAAGTTGCACTGATCAGGCTGAACCAAATTGCCAAACTTTAGATATCCCGTTTCTTTCATCACCTGTCCATATAAAACCTCAGGTGAGACACCTTCCGACTGAGCCTCTTCATATAGAATTCTGCAGAAATCTCTAATGTTCGACACTCCCCTATCCGTATAAACAGCTGAAGGGAATCCTTTTGTACCCACGGTCTTTGTGAAATGATTGGCGGCATCTAGATAGGTTGAAAAGGCAGACGACATAATAAGACCTTCATATCCAGTCATACTTGCGCCATTACGCCCCTCCTTAATGCCGCAATTTAAATAGTGAATGTAATAGCCCTTCAGGTTCAGCCCGAAAGCCTTCCTCAGGTCCGTATAACGATTTCGATAGCCGTAAACGTCGAAGGACTCGTTCCCACGCCTGCCCTCCGCCATGCCGCAGCTGACGAAATGGCGCAGCACGGCAGCATCGTCAACGAACCTCAAACCGCCCCTGACGGCTGTAAAGGCGTTCAGGACGTCACCGTTGTTGGAGGTATAGAAGTCGAAATCGTAAACGGGGGAATAATCGGTACCGCCTTGCGAAACGACAGCGCCCGCGAGGGAATCGCATCCGGTCGCGATCCTCCCCTCAGCGCGACCGCTACTGAGGTAATGGCCATATAGGGCGGTGAGGTTGGCACCGAACGCGCGACGCAGGTCGGGGTATCTGTTGTAATAGCTCAGCACGTCGAAGGACTCGTTCCCGCGCCGACCCTCGGCCATGCCGCAGCTGACGAAATGGCGCAGCACGGCAGCATCGTCAATCATTACAACGCCAGCGGGGCTTCGTTTTGAAAAAGCGCTGCGAATATCTTCGTTATTCGATAGATAAAATGAGGGATCATAGACGGATGAATAATCAACTCCATTGATATTCGTAGCGTATCCCTCGATCTTTGAGCATCCGGTCCCATGCCTTCCTTCTGCTTTTCCAGCCGTGACGTAATGCTCATAGTACTTAACTAAATCAAAGCCAAAGGCAGCTCTTAAATCTGGATACTCATTAAAATAACTCTGTACGTCAAAAGTGGCAGAGCCGCGCCTGCCTTCACTCATGCCATAGTTAATAAAATGGTCTAGAGCTAAATCACTATTTCCAGCCGTAGCTTTAGCAACATCGGGATAATGCGACAAATAGTAATTAGCATCGAATACGGAAGAATAATCGAGCCAAGTTGACTTAGGAAATTGCGCAATGATCGCATCGGCATCAGCTTCGCCAAGACGCCTGCAGCCCTCATCGCTAAAATAATTCAACACGTCCCCCGCATTAGAAATAAAGCCATGCTCGATTAGGATGCCGGGAATACCTTGTTCGCGGGCACAACGGATGACCGCAAACTCATCTCCAACTTCCATCTGGAATACACCGCGATAGCTGAGCCCCATAGAAGCGAGGTTGTTCATAACTTTATTCGCGAGCTCGACGGAAACTTGCGTGTAATCATATTCATTGGAAGTGGGGGCATATACCTCAGCGCCATGGGCAGCAGGCGAACCGGAATTAATATGGAAGCTAACAAAGGCCTGTGCACCTTGACTCACGCATCGTTGGACACGATAAAGGTAATCATTTCCGGAGTAGCCACCGCTTTGCTCGCGCGCAAGAACGACTTTAAAACCATACGCCTCAAGCTTATTCTTGCAAGCAGCAACAATCTTCCAAGTTAGATCTGCCTCACTCTTTCCATTTCCCTGCGCGCCGGGATCAGTGCCGCCATGGCCAGCATCAAGGGCAATTACCCGAACGTTTTTTCGAGCCGAGCGTGCAGCATAGGCAGAAATGCCGTCCGGTGAATCGGCACATTCCAACGCCTGCTTGATGGATTGGGCCTCAACAGCATTGCCTTCACCGTCTGCATAGTAAACGGAAGTGCCCTCGGAATTGGCAGAGCTCTCAACAACCGCAAAAGAATAATCCCTATCAGAGAGATCAATCTTATGTTCAGCATCATCGCCCTGCAGAACATAGGTTATTGAAGTAAGAAAGTATGTATTGAGATCTAGCTTCGAACCGAATGTAAATGCAGCAGAATTATCAGCCTGCGCGGAAGCGTCAACAGCTCCCTGAACTCCGTTGGCACTCACATAGTTTAACGTTGCGGAGGCGATGGTATCGCTGTCATTAGGAGTTGCAAACGCGACGACTTGGTCAGCCCCACTGATAAGGTTCGGGTAGGCAAGATATATATATTGAAAAGAAGAATCAGTCGATTCGGCTTGCGGTTCAACCAAAGAAGCGTCCACGCCGAAATCCTCATCAGCCGCCTCGTCAACATCCACCGGCAATGACTGCTCGACAGTCATCTCTCCGTCGGCAGAGCCCTCGTCACGTGAAGCCACACCACCGTCTGCGGACACCGAATCTGATGTAATATCCACTGATTGCACGCTATTCGCAGCATAAGCAGCGGCTACAGGACTCATCACGGGTGAAATCGTCAAGAGAGCAGCTAAAGAAAACGCTGTTGAGGCACGCAATGCCTTTTTCATATCGTATCCCCCATCACAAATAATAATACTAAGGTTAAATTATCTTACAATCTCTTCCGAATCGGAAGTCCAGTTATACAAGGGAATTGTTATAAAAGTATATGGTAACCTGCTCCTATTAAAAGAAGGCAGGCGTACTCAATGGGCTTTTTCGTTCTTCCATTGACGCAGCGTTAAACTATAAAATTTAAATCAATAAGCAGCGCCCCAAACGGCGCAAGCACCAGTGACACGAAAATTTCCTGAAGCAGGCAATTCGTCGTAATTCGTTTAAGCACGCGGCCGCGAAATACAGCAAACTTAGCTCTAAAGCGAGAAGTACTCACTGTCAGAGGACAAATTTGGCCCCAGCCAAGGGTCGCCATCAAGGAAGAACCCTGGCCAGTGCTGCATGAACAGTACTTGTTCGCGCTTCCAGCGACACATCTTTTCCTCGTTGGCCTCTTCCCTGCCGGTAGTGTCGAGAAAGTTGGTGTAGCGCCCGAACCGAAGCGAGTCTGCCCGGCGTCCGGGAACCTGGAATACGGTGATATCCTATGCCGTCTCGACCCTGTCCGCAAGCTCGAGGCCGGACTCTATCATCTTCCTGGCCTCCGCCTCGAGCTGGGCCCAGTCTACCCGCCCTTCGATTCCGCGCCTGCGCCCCTCGTCGTAGAGCTCGTTCATCCTCGCCTCCGAGAAGTACCCGGACTCCTGCCATATCTCGTCCTGCTCGCACATGACCGCGCCGGCGAGCCGCACGAGCGAGCCCGTGGACGGGAATGCCTGGACCACGCGCGACCTGCGCTTTATCTCCCTGTTCGTCCTCTCCTGCACGTTGTCGGCGCGCAACCGCTTCCAGTGGGTCGGAGGGAAGTCGAGGTAGGCCGGGGCGTCGGGCCCGGCCTCCTCAAGCACCGCCGCGGCCCTCGGGCAGCACTCCTCGAGCATGTCGCACGCCGCGTGGTACATGGCCGCCACCGTGGCGGCGTCGCGGGCGCGGAACACCCGCGAGACGATCCTGCCCACGCGGCGCCCGAGCTGCCAGGAGCCGGCCTCGCGCATGCAGTCGCGCATGAGGTGGACGGCGCAGCGCTGCCACGCGGCGCCCTGGAAGACCTCGCCGAGGGCGCGGACGAGGCCCGGGTGGGCGTCCGAGACGGCGAGCTCCACCCCGGAGGCGCCGCGGCCGCGGACCGTCCGCAGGAAGGCGAGCCACGAGTCGTACGACTCGGTATCCACCACGTCGACGCCCAGGACGCGCCTCCAGCCGCCCGCGTCGCAGCCGATGGCGGTGACAACGGCGGTGGACGCCACGCGGCCCCCGCGGCGGCACTCGACGTAGGTGGCGTCGAGCCAGGCGTGGGGCACCGGGGAGCCGTCGAGCGGCCTTCCGCAGAGCTCCTCGATGTCGGCGTCCAGGCTCGAGGCGATGGCGCTCACCTGGTCCTTGGAGAGCCTGGACACGCCCATCTTCTCGGCGACGCGCTGCACCTTGCGGGTGCTCGCGCCGGTGGCGTGCATCTCCGCCACGGCGGCCACGAGGGCGCGGTCCACGCGCCGGTGGCGCTCGAACACGTCCTCGGGGAAGAAGCTGCCCGGGCGCAGCTTGGGGATACGAAGCGCCAGCGTGCCCACGCAGGTGGCGAGCGCCCTCTCGCGGTAGCCGTTGCGGCTGTTCGCCCCGCCGCCGCACAGCTGGTCGGCCTCCGCGTCCATCACGGCGTTCACGACCTGCTCGGCGAGGCGCCTGAGCAGCTCCTGCATGTCGATGGCGCCGTCGTCGAACCGGGGCATGGCGAGCATGTCCGGCGTCGGGTCCGATAAGATTTCCATAGCGGCCTTCGTCCTTTCCTAGAACCTGTTGTTGTGGTGATTTCAGATTCTAGGACGAAGGCCGTTCTTCGTTAAACGGGCGCTAGGGCGCCGCCCTTACACCAACATTTTCGGCGCGATCTCCCTGCCGCGCGAGGTGAACTCGTAGTGGCACAGCTCGGCATAGGGCATTTGCCCTCCTCCAGCAAAACACTGTCACTAACTTAGCCCACCAACCTCGCCATTTGTTAAGCAACAAGTGCGAGCGGTAGGTATTGATCTACAACCATTGGGGATTGAAAAAAATGCAGTAGCCGAAAACGTAATATCTTCCGATTGGCGCGGCATAAAAATAGAGGGCGTCCCATAAAGAGAAGCCCCCTTGCAAAACGGCCGAACCGCTTTTCGAAGTGGGAAATATTTTGCACCAGATGCCTAGGAATCGCAAGAAGGCATATCTTCAGCGTCACACAAATACCATGCGCCGATCACTTTCAACAAAAACGAGAAGGAGGAAGTTATGACCTCCGCACCTTTATAGTAGCTGATGTTGCGATTTGCCCTAGAAATAAACTTGGAAAGCGATTGTGCTTTGTGCTTAATAACGCCTTTAGACGATACCTCTTTGTGCAGATATAGCGTTGTGACAATCTGGCGTATTCGCTCATTGCTCATCCTTGCCTTACGCTGATAAGAGCCAACCCCATCTATTTTGCTCAATGCCTTCATAACACCGTTATTTGCCCTTCGGGCATTCTCACCCGAAGCAAGACCATTAAGAATGCAACTATTGTGAGCACACGCGTTGCGGAGATCTTTTGCCGCGCGAAGCAAATAAAACCTATCGCGAAGCTCATCATCGTCAAACCGTTTAGCGCAAAACAAAATGAATGAATTAAAGGCGCCAAAGGTAATAACTTCCAGAAAGGCCCAGACAGGCATATTAAAACCACTGTATTTTGCAAGAATGCCTGCAGAATAGGCACTCGACTCACAACGTGAAATCTCTTTTTTAACCCAGTTGGTCACATTCCCCTTGCTATCAAATGTATCCTGCTCGCTCAAATAGTCTTGAACGATTTCGTAACCGTCCTCGGCATGCTGCTCTATCCTGCCCAGCAAGTCAACTTTGCAGAAGTGCTCGATATCAAGAGTGAGTGAAATCATCTCGTTTCGAAGCAACATATCGATAATCGAAAGGTCAACAAGCATCTTGAAATCTAAGTTGACATATTCACCCTTGCGTTTTCCATCCGAAACCTTTGGAAATCCGGTGCGGTACGAGCGCAAGCGAAAGTAATTGTTGTTCTTCGTCAGATACTCGACTGCCTCCGCCTCGCTCATATAGCGGAAACGGACACCCTTGCTCTTAAGATGGGAGACTTGTTCCCAAGGGGTAAGCCAAGGCTTTTGATCGCACATATCTTGTTGACGAATAGGACTATTCATTGCGCTCTCCAGCGTATTTGATGAAATAACAGATTGATTTTATCCTAACTTTAAATACCTATTAAACAGCCGGACGCTCATGCAAATACATCATGGCGCGCCGCCGTCCATCTTGCCTTGAGCTCGTTACAACATTTGCATTAGCTTCCACAAAATTAGGAGGAATATCCTCTCGCTATCTCATTTTGAGCTGAGTAACATCGTAAATTGACCCGACCTGAGCCACTGTCCAGCACACGGTGCAGAAACCCTCCCCCAAGAAAGAAGTTTTTATCGCACTTACACCCACTAAGGCTCCTCTTCATACTTTTCCGCATAGGGAGAACGACACCTACTAGCAAACTCATAAACCAATAGATAGAGTTCATATGCGTCGCGATCTATCCACGCCATTCCTTCTCGGTCGTAGCGCATCTGTTCCATTTCACACTTTTTGACAGCGTCGAGTAACCCGAAGTAGCCGCAATCACCGGAGTCAAAAAGATTACATTTCCCGATAACATCCTGATAATCACCGCGAACTGCATTAATTTTCCTAGCGATGGCAGATATCTGTTTAAGTTTCCATGAACCAGGAAAGTAGGCGAATTTCGATTTCAGAACGTAAACGTCGTCTTCAGAGGGAAACTTGTCTTCCAATCGAGGATAGCGCCTTGCTGCCTCTCGAATTCTATTCTCCAAACGGAGTAGATATTGTCGTGTTGGAGAATCTTTGTCCGCGTAATATCTCTCACATTCGCACTTCTCGCAATGCTCAATTGCTTGAAATAATCGATCCCTTTGTTCATGCCTCGCATCAGATATACTAGGCAAGGTATACCAGGCAATTGGGGTAGGCGCGGCATCACCCATTATCTAAACTGTTAAAATGTTCTTTAATGGAATAATTGCATCGATCTGAAGGCGCAGCCGCAATTACCTGAAGCATGCTGACGAGCACGCAGATTATCAACATATACGAACTGGTCTTAGATTCATTTTACCGTAAGCAAAAAACGAAAGCTAATATCTAAACACTTCAACGACTTCAGAAACAGCATCCAGCTTATTTTGGTCTATAAGTTCTTTTTCATAACTCAAATTTGCGGAAATTCGCTTTTCTTTCTCGGCCTCAGTTGCAAGTTTATATTGATGGGCCGAAGGAGGAGAAGTTAAAACTGCTCCAAGTTGTTTTTTTTGCGACATACAGAGAAGAAATGAAATCAAAGGGAATATGGAAGCTAAAAGCTTGTAAGGATTGTTGAGAAAGTCTCTTGTACCTATTCAAGTTATTAACTAACTCATTTTCTTTAATCAAGTCAAAATAATGAAGCAAACGGTCGTCAAGACATGCACAGTATGAGGAGCAGTCAATAGTTTGAATTATCTCCATCACCCTAGGAATAATGCGTAGGCATTCGTTTAATAGAATAAACTCCGAAACAGCCTCTACGCCTTCGGGAGCGGTTTCATCTCGGTAATAAATTGTTTTCCGGCAAAAAACAATTTCATCTATTTCTTCAATGTGACAGTTATCAATAGATTTATCCGAGCTATAACTTAGCATAATAAATGAAAACAACTCATCCAAGAGACTGTATAGGTTTTCAATGTACCCAGCACAATGTAACATTGCATGTTTTTTATTCTTCTGATCGGGCAAATAATTAAAAACAAACCAAAATATGAGACTTGTAGCTATTGCAGTCGTAAAAACATCGACTAGCTCGAATAAAGGTGAACCGCTCACATTAAATATGGGTTTCAGAGAATCAGGGAACCCTGGGAAGTAAGGAATTTGCGATTGTTTTATCATAAGAAAAAGAGAAATGCTCAAGGCTGAAATCTGCTTATAGCAAGGAAGCCTAAGATAAGTGGCTTTAACTTTATGTTGCATATATCGTTCTCCAATCCTTGAAAGATGCGGCCCATTAAATCGAAATAGATATTTTCTGATTTTGGAAGCAACTACTACAAATAAATGTTTACTCATTCTAAGACTGAACAGAAGCAAGTTTTGGGGCGAAATCCCAAGCTCATCACCGAACGCTTATTTCCTGACGATACAATCAGCCGGTACCAACAGGGCGCCTGCGGACGCTTTTTTGGTACCGGCTATGCCGCCAGCCCCAAACTCCTGCGGTATTGCTTCGACCGTATTCCAACAGCCCAAACACAAAACGATATAATCAGCACCAGGGGAAACACAGCGTTCAACCTAGGAGGTCGACGTGTTAACGATACATTATGGGGACATGGATAACGTGATTTACAACACATCGGTCTATTTCGATAACGTGTACTCCCCCCAGTGGTTTGAAGATTCCTTTGCCCAACGTGTCATTAAATCTATCGACAAGGGCACCGTGGTGGGGCCCAACGCAATCGATACCAAGATTCTAGGCGTCATTCCTCCCGAGAAACTATCCAGCGGCACCAAAACACTACTGCTTATGTACTTTATGCCGCAGAATATATATAACGCCTCAAATTGCGGTGATAATTGCGCCTACTGGATTCTGAGGATCGCCGCGCAAAAGGATCTAACAATCAATCTCTACCATTTAATGGATTTCGGAAACGGCAAATTCACGGCTGCCATTGCGAACACAGGCGATGTCGTTCACACGATGTTTGACCTTGTCCCCATAGCTGGAAAATGCCTAAGGGAGAACTCCTGATGCGCGGATCATACAAGGTAACTATTCAAAATAACCGGGTTCAGTTTAAACTGACCATCAATCGAAATCTGACCATCATCCAAGGCAACAGTGCTACAGGCAAGACAACTTTGCTTGAAATGGTGGCAGCTCACGAAGATCTTGGGGCACAAAGCGGCGTAACAGTAAGTTGCAAAGTGCCCTGTAAAACAATATCTGGAAAATATTGGCGCAGAGATCTCCAAGAAATTTCCAGCAGTATTGTTTTTATTGATGAGGGCAATACTTTTGTTCGATCAAGAGAATTTGCCCATGAAGCAAAACGTAGCTCAAACTACTACGTAATCGTCGCCAGAGAGTCACTGCGCCAACTGCCCTATAGCGTTGATGAAATCTACGGTCTTAAGAACACCAACCGAACCACAACGAAGTATCCCGTTTACTCTCGTGTCTACACCTCTACATATCGTATTTACGGTGATACTGATTTTAGAGGCGAGAGGCCCGAGCTTGTCATCGTCGAGGACACAAATTCGGGCTACGAATTCTTCAGTTTGCTATGCAAAAAGAGCAGCATTAAGTGCATCAGCGCGGGAGGAAAATCAAACATTTGCAACTGCATTATGGACGCACCGGAAAACGACATCCTCGTGATTGCCGACGGCGCCGCCTTTGGACCAGAAATTGCGGAAGCAGCTGCTCTATTGCGCCGAAAGAACATCAAGCTATTCCTACCGGAATCGTTTGAATGGCTCGTGTTGAAGTCGGGATTATTCAACAGCAAACACATTAAGGACATGCTGCTTAACCCCGCTGAACATATCGAAAGCTCAAAGTTCTTTAGCTGGGAGAAGTTCTTTACTGCAGAACTCATCGAATGCTCACGAGACACACGTTTTCGATATGACAAGAGCTGCTTGAACGAGGAGTACTTGAACCCCACCGCTCTTGCGGCTCTTGAAGATACTTTGCCGGAACTTGGCATTACTTCGCACTAAAACGAGAAGTACTCACTGTCGGAGGATAGGTTTGGTCCGAGCCACGGGTCGCCATCGAGGAAGAACTCCGGCCAGCGCTGCATGAACAGTGCCTGCTCTCGCTTCCAGCGGCGCAGCTTTTCCTCGTTGGCCTCTTCCCTGCCGCGCGAGGTGAACTCGTAGTGGTACAGCTCGGCATAGGGCGTAAAGATGGTGCGGTAGCCCGCCTCCCGCACACGGAGGCAAAAGTCCGCGTCGTTAAAGCCGACGGCGAACTCCTCGTTGTAGCCTCCGACCTGCTCAAACACGTCGCGACGAACCATCTGGCAGGCGCCCGTTACGGCGCTAAAGTTGCCGGGACGTACAGCACGGGCAAGGTATCCCTCGCGCTTTGCCGAGAAGTCCTGGTTGGCATGGGCAAGTGCGCCGCGCACGCCAACCAAAATGCCGGCATGCTGCACCAGATGATCAGCAAAATAGAGTTTGGCGCCCACCACGCCCGCATCGGGACGCATCAGATAGCCCATCATCTCTTCAATAAAGCCGGGGCTTATGACCTCGGTATCGTTGTTCAACAGCAGCAGATAGTCGCCCTTGGCATGCTCAACGCCAAAGTTGATGATCTGGGAGTAATTGAACTCGCCCGGCCACCACTCAACGCGCGCCGTGCCCTTGCCACCAGATGCAGCCGCTATGCGCTCCAGAAAGGTTTCGTAATACGCAAACGTCTCCGGGTCTTCGCTGTTGTTCTCCACCAAGACAATCTCGTAGTTGGCATACGTGGCCTTCTGGGCGATCGACATCACGCAGGCGTCGAGCGTCTCGACGTGATCCTTGGTGGGAATCACAATGCTCACCAGCGGCGCAGGCTTTGGCAGCGCATAGCGCATACGGTAGACAAACGGCGTCTCGGTCTCCTCGACCGTTCCGCAAATGCCCAGCGCGTTAAAGTGGCGCTGCAGCGCAAGGCGCCCGGCTTCAATAGCATACGGCTTACTATCGGCAGAACCGTCGGCGGTCGATCCCGGATGAACGCGCCAGTGATACAGCACATGCGCAACGTGCTCAAAGCGCGCGCCGGCTACAAGGCAGCGAAGCGTCAAGTCGTAGTCCTGGGCGCCCGCAACGTCTTCTGGGGACAAACCAATGTGATCGATGAGCGCCTTCTCCACCATCAGGAAATGCGTCACGCAGTTATGGCTATAGAGCAGGTCGACGTTGAGTACGGTCTTAAAGACCGGCTGGCCCCACTCCCCCGTTTTCTGGAACATGTCCTCATCGCAGAACAGGACCTGGGGACGCTCGCCCTCGGCCGCCTTATTCAGTGCGGAAACATACTGGAATAACGCGTCCGGTTCCAGAATGTCGTCATGGTCCAAGAACGCGACGTAGTCGCCCATCGCTTGCTCAATACCTGCGTTGGTGTTGACCACAATGCCGCCGTTGCCGGGCAGCCCAATGCGACGAACGCGCTCGTCGTTGGCACTTGCCGCAAGATTGGCCACCGCATCCCATTCGGGCGAGGCGTCCATGAACAGCAATTCCCAGTCGTCATAGCTCTGGGCTATCACCGAGTCCAGCAGCTCGCGCAGGTAAACCCGATCAGTCTTGTAACACGGCACCACAATGCTCACGAGCGGCCTATAGGCAAAGGCCGCCGAAGCGACACGCTGGCACGCCAAATCGCCCGGCTTTGCGCGATGTTGCTCAAACCAACGTCGATAAGCTGCGTCATCAGCGCGTGCATCCTTCATGCGGTTCCAGCTGTCGTCGACCATGCCGTTGTACAGGCGACCATCCATGGCGCAAAACCCGCTCTGGATCTGCTCTGTGGAATCGCTCACAATCGCGACAAAATCTCGTATATCTTGAGGCATCTCAACGCTCAGATACGTTTTATTGACACGGCATCCATTCTGCTGCGGCACATCGACCTGCGATTCAAACACATGCACGGTAGCATCGATGGCATTCATATGCGTATCGAAGATCTGAAGCTCAGGCGCGCACTGGGAGTCTCCCGCCCAGGCAACCTCATAGCGCCACACCGCGCCGGCGTCTGCCGGCAAATAGCGAATGGCATCGATCTCGTAGCGACCGCAGTGTTCACCACGCTGCGCATCGCGGATAAGTGCGCACAGCGCAGGCTTTGCTTTGTAGTTAATCTTGGATTCCAGCTTGGCCACGCGGCTATCGAGGCGAATGGAGCCCAACCTTTGGCCACCGGATGCAAAAACGACATTCATCGACGAGCCATCCAAAAACGGAAGCACCAAGACGGCGAGCTCGCGCTCGTAATCGGAAACGGAAGGGCAAAGCGCCAGCACGCGGCCGTGATCGACCGGGAGCACCAGCGACGGCACACAAGAGCCGCTCGTCGTCGCATGGGCAAACGCTTGAGAACCCTCCCGCTCAATAAGCGCGGCGACATCCTGACCGGCAAAACGAAGCAGCACAAAAAGACGGCCCTGGCTGCGGCAAAGTGCCAAACGCTTGATACTCATCTACACTTCTCGCTTTCCCAGGGCGTTCGCTGCCATGCGTTTGCAGGCGCCCAAGTGCCCAAACCTCAAGACGTCGTAATCGAACATGAGCTTTTTGCACTCACGGGCATTGGGGGCCTTGCTGGTAAGCGCTGCACGCACCATAGCAGCAACAGAAGGAGCGCATTGTGCGAGCGCATCATCGCTGCCCACGGCAGAACCGGCAAGCGCCGTGGCAACGGCAGCAAACACCTTGCCGCAGTCCGAACCCAGCAACCTGAGCGCATCGTACAGCACCAGATCGCATAGGAAGTACGCCAGGCCATCGGCGTGCTGTACATCGAGACCGTCGCGCTGCCAGTCAGCCAGCACGGCGGAGTAAATCTTCACGTGCTCCAGCAGTCGCGTCTCGTCGTCATAGCGCATGGTATCCATGAGCGAACCCTTGCGCGCCACGCGGTAGTCATACAGCTTGTTCGAGATAAGCGCGGTCTTATGCGAACGACCGTACACGGCAAAATCGAAGACCTGGTCCTCGCCATACTTAACGGTTTCGTCGAACACGATCCCGTTGCCCAGCAAAAACTCACGCTTGCAGGCGGTGCGCCACGCAAAGGGGCGAGATGCTTCCCTAAACAGCAGTTCAGAGCTATAGCCTTTAAACGACACATCGCGCGGACTCAGCACATAGTTAAGCCACGGATACCCAGCCTCCAGCGGATACGGGTTCGCGCCAAAGGTCAAAACGTCGCAATCCTCACGCTCAAAGGCATCGACGATTACACGGCACGCATCGGACGTAAAGCGGTCGTCAGAATCCAAGAACGCGACGATAGGAGCCGAGGACGCAGCGATACCCGCATTGCGCGCGCTCGACAGACCACCGTTGGGCTTATCGACCAGCGTAAAGCGCGCGTCCTTTTCGCAATAGGCAGCGGCGATATCGCGCGATCCATCCGGCGAGCCATCGTTAACCAGCACGCCTTCCCAATCGGACATATCCTGTGCAAGCAGGGAGTCCAGGCACCAGGCCAGACACTCCTCCACCTTGTAAATGGGAACGACAACGGAAATCTTGGGGGTAGCCATAATCACGCGCTCCTACTGTGCCGCCGGCACGTCGTCGGGATGCGGGTTATCACCGTAGGTACGCTGATACGTCAGCACGCGCCAGACCAGCGGCAGACCGCCAATCTTAAAGTAATGCTTAAACGTATTGAGCTTGCCAGGCTTCTTAAAGTCAAAGCGCGAATCGATATAGGCGCGGGACGACTTGACCATCAGGCGCAAGTCGGTCTCGCCACGCGGATCAAACAGCGACAGGTCAAAGCGACCGGCATCCCAATCGGCCTTGAGCTCGAGAGATGCCTTCTCCCAAAACTGCTCGCGCAACTCATCGACCAGGCGCTCGTCATTCCAGCGGTACGTATCGACCTTCATGCGCATTAAAATACCCTGAAGCTGAGCCTTGAGCTCGGGACGCTCGTCCAAAAAACGTTGCATCTCGGCATATTCGTCGCACACGCAAAACACCTTGTTGGGCGAATTAACGGAGCTCTTCTCGTTATCCTGGCGATAGCACAAAATGGGGTCCGCAATAAACGCGGCACGCTCGGCGCAAGCCCAAACCTTAAAGTTAAAGCCTGCGTCCTGATACGAGGCACCCGGCGTGGGAAGGAACCGAATCTGATTGTCGTTGAGGAACTGGCGCCGATAGATAGCCGACCAAATGGAAGGTTTGCGGTAGAAGATGCCCGGGCAATCGACGGGGCGATACGCGGCGCCCGTCATATGCTCGTCGATAATCCCAAACAGCTCACGGCGCTCGCTGGGCGTGGACCAATACAGGTAAAAGTCGCCCTTCACCACATCGGCATGCTCAGTATCGGCCTTGGCGACCAGCTTTTGGAGCGAATCCTCAAACATAAAGTCGTCGGACTCAAGGATGCCCACGTACTCACCGCGCGCCATCTCCAGGCCGCGGTTCATCGAGTCGCCGTAACCGCTGTTGGCCTTGTCGATCATCTTTACACGGGGGTCGCGCTCCATGTACTCGCGGATGATATCCGGCGAGCTATCAGTGGAACCGTCGTTGATACAGATGATCTCGATGTCCTTAAGCGTCTGCGCCACGGCGGAATCGAGGCACTCGCGCAGGTAGCGTTCGACATTGCAGGTGGGAACAAGCAGCGAAACTTTAGGGGTATCAGAGTTCTGCAAGAGAACCTCCTGTTGAATAGCGTGTAACAGGGTTATTTTAGCAGCCGAGCTGCGGCGGGCGGCAGCGCTTGGAATTAGATAAAGCGCTCCACGCAGGCTTTGAGACCGCGAGTCGAAAGATAGAACAGCGTGGCATCTGCAATCGAAACGCCCGAGGTCGCCGCAACGAGCTTGTGGGCAACACGGCGAACGGCGCCCTTAGCAGGCATATCCGCCCACTCCGTTCCCAAAAACGTCGTAAGGTCCATGTTGACGCGAGCCGCCACACGATGGAAGTCATCGGCATCCAAGCGCGCAAGGTCGAACACAATGAGGTCCAAAAACCAAGTTATCAACTCGCCGGGACACAGGTCCAAAAGACCGTAAGCCGCCCAGTCCTCCAAGACCTCCTCGAGCATCCTCATGTGGGCGTCAAGCTTTTTGGCACGAGCCTCGGCACTGTTGAACTCGTGCGTCGCCGATTCGCTCTCCATCACGTAGTGGTAGAACTTGTCCGGCATGACGACGGTCCTGCGGGCAAGCGCATAAGCCGCAAATTGGAAGACGACGTCCTCGCCCAAAGCCAAACCGGGGGCGAAGCGAATACCTTCGCGATTGAGCAGCTCGCGCGAAAAAGCCGCGCGGCAGGCATAGGGCTGCGCATTCGAATGGAACAGCAGCTGGGGATCACGGGCGCCGAAGGTACCAGCTTTGGGGCTCATGAGTTGCTGGACGCGTTTGGGGGCAGCATCGGCAGGTTCACAGACGCCGCCATAAACGGCGGCCTCGGCATCCGCAGACTCCATGGCATGCAGCACGCGCTCGACCGTCTGGGCATCGATGTAATCGTCGGCGTCCACAAAAAAGACGGTCTCGCCCTCGGCGGCATCGATACCGGCATTTCGAGCGCACGAGACGCCCGCGTTTTCCTGGTCAATCACCAGTACACGATCGTCGGCCTGCGCGATCTGGCGCAACGCGTTCAACGAATCATCAGTCGAACCGTCGTTGACGCAGACAACCTGAATCGAGCGCTCGGACTGGGCCAACAGCGAATCGAGGCATCGCTGAATCGAGCGCGCAGAGTTGTAAACGGGGACGACAATGGTAGCTTTAGGACACGAGGCCTCTCCCATGCCGACCTACCCCCTCAGCGATTCGATGAGGAAGGCGGCGACCACGCCTGGGCCTCCAACCGAGGCGTAATACTTAGCACGCCCCAAGGCACCATCCGTCGCAAAACTCGGATGCTCGTCAACCCAGCCCTCAGGATCTTTGAGGATGGCAGCGAGATTCGCGCGCTTCCACGGCTTGAGGTCGTCAAGCGAAAACTCCCCCGCGTCCAAGGCCGCTTGGAATTCCTTGGCCATCTGCACCAGGAACTCCTTATAGAACTTAGGCGCCAGGCGCACGTAGTTCCACATGTACGAATCGTACTTAATGAGCTGATTGAACTTGAGCATGCGCGCGACGTCATCACTTGCGTGGTCGCGGGCATAATCCTCTCGAATCCAACGCTCAATCTCGGCATACTCGGTATTGACGCAAAAGACCTTAGCCGAAGAATTGACCGAGGAATTCTCGTTGTCCTGGCGATACGACAACACGGCATCATGCAGGTAAACAGCCTTATCAGCGCACGCGATCACCTTAAAGGCGAATGACGTGTCCTGAAAGGATGCCCCCGGAGTCGGCAGGAACGTAATGCCGTTGCGCTCAAGAAAATCGCGACGGTACACGGCCGACCAAATCGACGGCTTTTGCTTAAAGAACTGAGTCGTATCGCTCGGGTGCACCGGCTTGCCGCAATCCTGAGGTCTAAACATCTCGTGCAGCGAGCGGCGCTCCTCAGGCTTAGACCAGTAGAAATCAAAGTTCGCCTTCGCGAAGTCGGCATTATTGCTATCGGCGGCCGAGACAAGCTTTTCGAGTGCGTCGGACGCCATAAAGTCATCGGACTCCAAGATGCCCACGTACTTGCCACGCGCCATCTCCAGACCGTGGTTCATCGAGTCGCCGTAACCGCTGTTGGCCTTGTCGATCATCTTGACGCGCCTATCGCGCTCCATGTACTCGCGGATGATATCTGGCGAGTTGTCGGTCGACCCGTCGTTAATGCAGATGATCTCAATATCCTTGAGCGTCTGCGCCAGGGCGGAATCGAGGCACTCGCGCAGGTAGCGTTGAACATTGTAAATGGGAATAAGCAGCGACAGAACAGGGCTGCCAGAGGCGTTAGTAGACAAATGTGCTCCTTAGGAAATACCTGTCGTTTCATGGTATCAAAGGGTCAGCGCGCCAGCGGGCGTTTATATAATCTATGGAGCTCGCAGAGGCAAACCGATAAGAAAGGACGTCATGCAGCCCAAAGCCGCACGCAACATACCCATCGAAGCGCTGCGCTTGGTCGCAGTCGCCGGTATCGCGGTGTTTCACACGTTTCAGTTGACCTTCCAGGCAACCTGTGTCGGCGCCGTGGAATATGCCCCACTTGCGATATTCCCCTATTCCGGCGCGCTCGGTTTTATTAACTTGCTTGGCTGCTGGGCCAACGAGGTCTTCTTTATGATCTCGGGCTATTTTCTCATCGCTTCGGCCGCGCGTGCTTGGGACGGTGGAGCAACGTGGAAGTCGCAAATGCAACGGACGGCGCAGTGCCTTGGCAAGGTCATTATGCCCACTGCGTTTTATTGCCTCGTGGCGCTCGCGTGGTCCACGGTCGTCTCACCCATTCCCGATGTTGCCCTCAATACGCACTACTGGTACACGCTAGGCCTTGAGTTTATCTTGGTCTATGCCGCCACGGTCTTCATGGCGCCATGGTCTGGACTGGCCAAGAGCTGACTCTCCCAGAAGAGCTACACGGCGACGGTCATCGGCGTTGGCATCCTCGCATTTGTTGTTAACGGGTATTTAGCCGCTATGAGTACGACAAGCGCCGGCGAGTTTTCTTGGCTCCATAAGCTCATGAGCGCCGTCACGTACGTTATCGCGTTTTCGATCGGCGGTCTGCTCCGCGACGTTACCGATGTCATGGATTCGGACAGGGCGGGCGCCTTGGGCATGCGATCGCTCGTAACGTTTTTGGTGCTCACCATCATCCTGGAAGGCGGACTCTCCTTCACCGGCAACCTCACAGCGATGGCAACCCTCTCCTACAAATCGACCTCGTTGATCTCGTTTGCCCTCGCTGCCGCCTCCCTGCTCTTTGCGGCAACCCCACGCAGTGCCTCAGGCAATCCGCGGACTGCAGGTATCATCGTCACCTTATCGACCGCCACGCTCGGTTTCTATGTGATGCATTCGCTCACCAGTGGCTTGTGGCGTCCCGTCTTCAATACGTTGCTCGCAAACATACTGGTCAGCTAAAACAGCCCGGCAGCTATATGTTTCGTCACGGGTACCGTCATTAGCATCGTCTTTGCCCTGACACTTCTCACCACCGACGCAGCTAGAAGCCTTATCGCTCGCAAGCCCAAGCGGCAATAGGCACGCTGCCGTCAGACCCTAAAGCCGCTACAGCCGTGGCAGGTTCCTGCGTTTTATTCAAAGCTTGCCGTCAAGGCGCGCCGAGCCTTTACAATAGGACAGTCCCAAGGACGTATTCGATAGCTTCCGCGCAGCACTCGCCCGCCGCGCGTGAAAGGATATATTGCCCCATGCCTTCAACCCTTCCCGCCCCCATCGATAAGCTCGCCATCGTCGTCGTTACGTACAAGCGCCAGGAACTCCTGGCCAACTTGTTCGACTCTATGACCGAGCTCACGGCAACGCCCTGGCGCATCGTGATTGTCGATAACGAGAATTCGCGCGAGACCGAGGCCATGTGCACCGCATTCAACGAGCGCTTGGCCAACCTGTGGGGCATCGACACCGAGCAGCCAGACGCGCAGGGCGGCACCAACCGTGTCATCTACGCCCCGCAGCTCGAAAACGGCGGCGGTGCGGGCGGCTTCTCCGCCGGCACTGAATGCGCCTACGACTTGGGGGCCCAGTGGTTCTGGGTCATGGACGACGACGTGCTCGTCATCCCCGAAGGCATCGAGCGTCTTGCCAAGTGGACCGACCGCTATGATGTCATCCAGGGTTCGCGCCTGGACTTTGACGGCGGCGCCTTCTTTTGGCAGTACCAGCTCATCCTCTCGCTCGGCATTCCCAACCCCGTCGCCAAGTGGGACTTGGGCCCCGAGGGCTATCGCGCCATGAACCAGCTGTGCTTTGAGGGCGGCATGTTCTCGCGCCGCGTGGTCGACAAGATTGGCCTGCCTGACGCGCGCTTCTTTATCTACGGTGACGACGCCTGCTACGGCTACGTAGCCAGCCAACACTTCCCCGCCGCCGTGGTCGCCGACGTGGTGCTCAAGCGTGCCCGTGCCGTCTCTAACTGGGATATCGCCGGCAAGCGCCAGCTCAACTCCACGAGCGACACCAACCGTTACTACATCATGCGCAACCGCGGTTATCTGGCACGCTACATGCAGATCTACGGCGACTACCACCCTGTGCTGTTCCGTCTGGGCAACGCCGCGACCTTCTGCAAGGAATTCATTCGCTTGGCTGCCGTTGACAAGTGCTTTAAGACCGGCATTCCGGCGCTGCGCCGCGGCATGAAGGACGCCCGAAAGATCATCAAGGACCCCGACTGGAAGCCCATGCCGCCCATGAAGGACACCGAGTAACGGAAGCCGAAAACACCTCGGCGCTTAAAGCCGCTGGCACACCGTAGCCACATGCTGTCCATCAAACCCAAACCCCCAGCGCATGCGGCCAACGCCGGGCCGCGGCACACGGATTTCGTCGATGCCGTCGCGCTCTATGTCGAGTAGCGACTGCACGGCCAGCAATTCCAGGCCCAGCGCATCCACATCGGGGTCATACATCATATTGATCGTTATCAGCGGACGTTCATCGAGCATACCGATCGTATCGGCTATGTCGAACACAGCGCCCGTAGGAAAAACCTGGATGTCCCAGCGACCCGCGCCACACTTTCGCCTCGAAGCAGGATTGGCATAGCCCGGCAAGCCAAAGCAGAGCCCCTGCAAGAACAGATGATATGGCAGCGGCTTATCTGGGTCGGTCTCACCGATTCCCGCATCCCCCAGGATGCGGCTTAGCGCCCGCCTCACGGTATCCTCGTTCCCACGGCACAGCCCGTCGCGAAACGCATCGACGTCTCGAATGTCTTCGGCAGCGCACTCAAACCACTCAACAATCACTAGACGCAAGGCCTGGCGAAGCTCGTTATTGGGCAATCGCAAAGCACGGAGGCGATCGCCATGCTCTGGCTCCTCAGTCATATCCGTCGTGAGAAAACCAGACAGATACAGCGCTGTCCACATGCCATCGTCAGGCGAGACATCTGGCTCTGCAGTGCCCAAACAAAGCGGGACCTCAGCGCACCCATGGGCCTCGAGCAAATCAAACAAGACCGAAAGGCGGTCGAGATTCCACCCGGCAACTACCCTACTCAGGCAATCCGCATACTCATACAGATCGGCGCGCACAGGCGCCGTGCAGCCTCGGTCCAGAAAACCGATCACACGCGCTGGACTCGAGCAATAGGCCCTACCAAACCGATATCCCTCGAGCCATTCACGCGCATCATCCAGGTATTCCTCGCGCCCAGCATGATACAACAGAGCCTGGACCTCGGCATCCGAAAAGCCGAACCAACGGTCACACCACGCCGACAGCGGCGTCGCCACACAATACGAGCAGCCATGCAAAGAAAGCGCCGCTTCGGCAGGGCCGGGACACTCCCCCATCAGACACGTCAGCCGCAACGAATCGCGCGCAGCGACAATGGCGTCGAACAGCACGCGATCAAATATCCCTGCCGGATCAGCACCGGAAGCGCCCCTCGCGCTTGCACGGCCCAACCATGCCGCATCGTACCCATCAACGAGCAATACAACCTGCTCATCGCAGGCAATCTCCAGCAGCTCAATGAGCACACCGAGCACCGAGGCGACCTCGTCCTCGCTCGCCGCGCCACGCGCAACGCGTTCGATGTGACGCACCTTGTCTCGAGCTAAATCCGGAGCTTCCAAGAGTGGCAACAAGCGAACACATTCGCCCGAAAGAGCATTGTGCACGACGCCGGCAACAGCGGCCCCGCACCTTGCAGCGCCAGAAAAGTCCAGCGATATTACCGGATAGCAAGCATACTCATCCCGATAGCGCCCGCTGTTCGCATCCCAAATCTGAGCATCGGCAAACAAACGCTGACCAGAGCGACCGACCGCTGGACGCTCCAGAAAAGCCTTGAGCATCGACAAGTTCATGCTCTTGCCAAAACCCTCGGGTCGACAGCACACCACAACGGACGCGTCGCAGTCCAACACATCGGCAATAAACATGGTCTTGTCAACCAGCATGCAGCAACCAAGGGACTCCGCATAGTCGTGCATGCCAATGGGCAAAGCCGCATCGTCGGCACAGCCGATCAAGCGCACACCAAAGCCAGCAGCACAATCAACATTTGCCTGTTCAGACACCAAAACGTTCCCCCCAAATCGCAGCACGATGCCAATTGTAATGACCGCCTCGCGCGTACCGACGAAGCCGCGCGAACATATCGGGCAACGGTAGCAACAAGACGTGTGAGGGGGCACAACTAATCGTTGCACAACAAAACGGGGCCCGATACATTCGCACCGGACCCCGTCCCAACTCTTTAGTTATCTAGCAACCAAGAGGCTACTCCTCCGAGCCGTCCTCCCCAGAAGCTTTCTTCTGCTGATCGAGCTTATGCTTACCACTTACGATAGACGTAGCGCCCAGTGTGGCCAAGCTTGCACTGGCAAGGCTCGCCATAACGATAAGGTCGCCCGTCTTGGGCATATTGCCGCCCGAGGATTTGGTTGTTGTAGTCGTCGTGGTGGTCACCGTTTTGGAGTCATTTTGCTCTTGGACCTGGTTGTCAGCACCACTCTCGTCGTCTTCGGACTGTTTCTTTCCGTCCTCGGTCTTGTTTTTGTCCTTCCCCTCAGATTCAGACTTCTTACCCTCGTCCTTCTTCTGAGTGGACTTGTCGTCCTTCTCCTCAGAGCTAGAACCCTTATCAGATTCGGTCTTCTCGGAAGCCTTGTCCTTGGAGTCGCCCTCTGCGGCCTCGGTCTTTTCCATGGAAACCTGATCAGAGTTGTCCTTGTTCTGGGCGGAGCCGTTATTGACGCCAGCCATCAGCGAAGAACCCAGCGTAGAACCAAGCTGCTCGGAGAAAGAAGGCTTCTTGTCCGGCGAAGCAACGGGAGCGTCCGGCGCCTTATTCGAGTCGTCCTTGGAAGCATCGGAATCAGGGGTTGCATCAGAGCCGGAGCCGTTGTTAGAGCCGGTGTCAGCAGAGGAATCGCTCGAGCCGGTAGATGAGTTAGAGGTGTCAGCGTCGGTCGAACCAGAAGCGTCGCTGTCCGTATTGCCGGCAGAGCTTGAAGACGAATCGCCCGCAGCAGAGCCGTTCAAATCGGAGCCGTTCGAGGTAGAGCCGTCGTTGGTAGCGCCATCAGCAGAGCCATTACCGTCAGCATCGGTCGAGGGCGCATCCATCCTGTCATCGTTGACATCGTCACTCGAGCCGTCATTCGAATCAGGTGTCGGCGAGGGCGCCGGCGTAGACTCGGGCTGCACGGGCGTCGCAGCGGCAGCCTCATCCTCGGCGATATAAACCAAGCAGTCCTTCAGCTCATTCTTATAACGATTCTTCCAGCCCTCATGATACTGAGGCTGACTCGAAAACTTGGTGGCGACATTGTTGACCACGCTATTGGAGAGCGCCGTCACAAACTCTCGGTCGGACATATCGTTGGAAAGATTCGCCCAGCGGAAAAAGTCCCTGCAGCCACCAGTGCCGCACATGTTGGTAATGCTCCACACCATGCCCTTGACGCAATCGGCGCGGCCCGAAATATCAATACCCAGGCCGCTCTTGAGCCACGCCTCGGTCACCGCATAGTACGAGTTGTACGCATAGGCATCTTGAAGTGCAGAGAACTCAACAGGATCGGTGTTGTAAGCACCCTGGAAAGCCTCCTGCGCGATACGGCCCAGCTCGGTGAGCTGACCGTTCTCGGACATGGGATTGTTCGCGTTGGTAATCTCGCTGCCGCGATCAATCGCATCCTTGAGCATGCTGTATTTTTCGGGGCTGTAGTTGTAGACCTGCTTCATAAACGGAATGAGCGACCAACGACGGTCGAACTGGTAATAGCCCAGTGCGTTATAGCCGTCACCATACGAAAATCCCTGGTTGTAGTTACCATGGCTCTCGTACTTGGTAAAGTACTTCATCTCGGGAGTCACGTTGACAAACGAAACGCCCTGGACCGACCTCAGCACGCCCGAGAAGGACTGTTGGGTGTAAAGGCCCTTATCGATATCGGTGGCATCCGAGGCAACGCCCGGCGTGGGCTCCTCGGCAGCGGCGGGTGCCGGCGCGGAAACGGCGCCAAACGAAAGCGCCAGCGTCAGGCCCGCGACAATAGCAGAATGCTTGGGCTGCATAAGATCCTCCCTGCATTGGTGTAGTTAAAGTTCAGTTTGCAAAGATAAAAATAAGTATTGCAGCTCGCCCGTTATTGCACAACAACCCCTCGGCAAACGGTAACAACCCTCCGCGAAATCTTAAGGAATTAAACAAACTGGTCGTCGGGCGCCATCAGAAGCTCGCCGTATCGCTCCATCAGCCCGTCCCTCAACTGACAGAAAGCGGGGATATAGACGTTCAAGATGCGCTGAATCAAATCTTGAGCGAGCTTGTTGTCGTAGATATGGACGTTCGTATTGCGGTCTCTGAGCATGTCTAGCCAGGCCGCCTCATCAATAAAGTCGTAGAATCGGTACGACTCCTTCAAGATGGCACGAGGAGACCCCGACGCGGCAAGCGTGGCGCCCTCATACTCGAGCAGACGCTTAAGGAGGGTAATTGAGATACCGAAAACCTGCTCATAGATATACGCACATCCGGAGACAACATAGTCGTTTTCGAAATCTTGAAATCGAGCTGTCTCTAGCAGCGCCAGACGCGAATCAAATAATTCGTATGACTTCACGAAAGCCAGCCCCTACAGCTTAATGTCAAAGTTGATTTCGGGGACGGCGGCCAGGTCGGCCAACGTCACGCCGTCGACGTACTTTTCGATCACGTCGTCCAGACCGCGCCAGAACTTGACGGTCGAGCACAAATCGCTACGGGTGCAGCTGTTGTCGATGCCATCGCACGCCACCGGAGCCGTGCTGCCCTCAACGGCACGCAGGATGTCGCCGGCACGCACCTCGGCCGGGTCCTTGGCCATCATGTAGCCGCCGCCCTTGCCGCGCACGCTCTTAAGCAGGCCCGCCTTCATAAGCGGACGAACCAGCTGCTCCAGATACTTTTGCGAGATATGCTCGCGGTCGGCAACCTCGCGCAAGGCAATCTTGCCCTCGGCGTCGCCCAGCGCCGCGATATAGATCATTAACCGGAGGGCATAGCGGCCCTTGGAAGAAATGAGCATACCTACCCTCCCATCGTTACTGGGACAAAACCAGGCTTGTTTGTCCCAAATCCTATGCACGCGGGGCAAACAAACCTGATTTTATGTCCCTCATCTAAAAAGTCGAGTGGATTAGTCGGGTTTTCCCTTGACTAACGCCGAACCCATAGTAACTTTATTCCGAGAAGATTCCTAGGGTTTAGTACACCTATGAGTACACCATATACAGAGAGGGACAGCATGAGCGCAAATCCGCTGCTTTCCATCGAAGGTCTGACCGCCTCCGTGGACGAGAAGACCATCCTCCACAACGTCAACCTCAACGTCGCCGCCGGCGAGACCCACGTGCTGATGGGACCCAACGGCGCCGGCAAGTCCACCCTCGGCCACCTGGTCATGGGCGACCCCGTCTACACGGTCAACGACGGCCGTATCGTCTTTGACGGCCAGGACATCACCGAGCTCACCACCGACAAGCGTTCGCGCGCCGGCCTGTTCCTGAGCTTCCAGGCCCCGGTCGAGATCCCGGGCGTGCCGCTGTCGAGCTTTTTGCGTGCCAGCATCGCCGGCCGCCCCGGCCTGGAGATGAAGGGCAAGGAGTTCCGCCGTCGCGTCAAGGAGCTCGCGGCCGAGCTCAACATGGACACCGCCTACCTCAACCGTGAGCTGGGCGTGGGCTTCTCGGGCGGCGAGAAGAAGAAGGTCGAGATGCTCCAGCTCCTGTTGCTGCAGCCCAAGCTCGCCATCCTGGACGAAACCGACTCGGGCCTAGACGTCGACGCCCTGTCCACCGTCAGCCACGGCATGGACGCCTACCGCAAGAGCTGCGACGGCTCCATGCTCATCATCACGCACAACACGCGCATCCTAGAGCACCTGGATGTCGACCGCGTCCACGTTATGGTCAAGGGCCACATCGTGCGCGAGGACGACGCCTCGCTCATCCCCTGGATCGACAAGAACGGCTTTGAGACCTTCGAGCGCGAGGCCGCCGAGCAGCGCGCCCAGGCCGAGGCCGCCGCTGCCGAGCAGCAGGCGTAAAGGGGCGACGCAATGACCAAGAACCGTACCGAGGTCGCGGACATCGACCGCAGCCTCTACGACTTCACCTATGGCGAGGAGGGATTCGAGCGCCTCGACGCCGGCATCACGCCCGACATCGTGCGCGAGATCAGCACCAAGAAGGACGAGCCGCAGTGGATGCTCGACCTGCGCCTCAAGTCCCTCGAGATCTTCAATCGCTTCCCCGACCCGACGTGGGGCCCCTCCATCGAGGGCCTGGACATGGACAACATCGTCACCTACGTCAAGCCCAACACCGATCAAAAGCACGACTGGGAGTCGGTGCCCGACGACATCAAGAACACCTTTGAGCGCCTGGGCATCCCCGAGGCCGAGCGCAGCTACCTGGCAGGCGTCGGTGCTCAGTACGACTCCGAGCTCGTCTACCACAACATGCAGGACACCGCGTCCAAGATGGGCATCGTCTACTCCGGTATTGAGGAAGCCCTGCACGATCCGCAGTGGGAACCGCTCATCCACGAGAAGTTTATGACGCTCATCCCGCCCACCGATCACAAGTTTGCAGCCCTGCACGGCGCCGTGTGGTCGGGCGGCTCGTTTGTCTACGTGCCCAAGGGCACCAAGCTCGACTTCCCGCTGCAGAGCTACTTCCGCCTTAACGCCAAGGGCGCCGGCCAGTTTGAGCACACGCTCATCATCGTCGAGGACGATGCCGACCTGCACTTCATTGAGGGTTGCTCCGCGCCCAAGTACAACGTGGCAAACCTCCACGCCGGCGCTGTGGAGCTCTTTGTGGGCAAACGCGCACACCTGCGCTACTCGACCATCGAGAACTGGTCCAAGAACATGTACAACCTCAACACCAAGCGTGCGCGCGTGGACGAGGACGGCGACATCGAGTGGATCAGCGGCTCCTTCGGCAGCCACGTGGGCTACCTCTACCCCATGAGCGTGCTCAACGGCCGCCGCGCCCGGTCGAGCTTTACCGGCATCACCTTTGCCGGCGCCGGGCAGAACCTCGACACCGGCTGCAAGGTCGTGCTCAACGCCCCCGAGACCTCGGCGACCGTCGAGACCAAGGGCATCTCTAAGAGCGGCGGCATCCAGACGTTCCGCAGCTCTATTGTGGCGACGCCCAAGGCCGAGGGCTCCAAGGCAACCGTGAGCTGCCAGTCGCTCATGCTTGACGACCAGAGCCGCTCCGACACCATCCCCGCCATGGACATCCGCGCCAAGAACGTCGACATCGGCCACGAGGCCACCATCGGCCGCATCGGCGACGACAAGGTGTTCTACCTGATGAGCCGCGGCATCTCGGAGGAAGAGGCCCGTACCATGATCGTCAACGGCTTTGCCAACCCAGTCTCCAAGGAGCTGCCGCTTGAGTACGCCGTCGAGATGAACAACCTGATCAAGCTCGAGATGGAAGGAGCGATCGGATAATGAAACAGACCACGAACACCGCTGCTACCATGCTCGAGCAGGTCAACGCTATGCCGGCCGCCACTTGGGGTTGGCTCAAGATGAACCAGACCAAGCTCGAGCTTTCGAACGAGCTTGCCGCCGCTCCCGCCGAGGCCGTTGAGGTCGAGGGCTTGGACGAGCAGCTTACTGGCGTGGCAGACGCATTCGACGCCGCCATGGACGCCATGGCCGAACGCTTCCCCGAGCGCCGCGCCTCCGCCCCCGGTGATGCCACCGACCGCGCCCGCATCACGCCCGAGACCGAGCTCGACGTGCCCGCCACCTCCGTCTACCAGGCCGGCGCCATCAAGCTCGAGGAGGAGCTCTCCCCCGCTGAGGCCTTCGAGACCGGCATGGGCGAGGCTGCCTACGCCTACCTGGCCGAGCATGCCTCCAAGCGCATCGTCATCGATGTGCCCGCATATAAGCACGCCACGGCCACCGTGCGCGTGAGCGGCGTCGACGCGGATGCTGCGATTGCCGCCATCGACGTCGTCGCCCGTCCGCAGGCAACGCTCGACCTGAACATTGCCCTGGACTCCCCCGTTACCGGCGAGGGCGTCGTGGGCTCCGTGCTGCGCGTGTGCGCTCACGAGTACGCCACCGTCAACGTGACCTGCACGCAGACGCTCGACGATAGCTGGATCGCGCTCGACGACACCGGCCTGTTCCTGGACGAGGGCGCGCGCGTCAACGTGCAGCACATCGTCCTAGGTGCCGGCGCCAGCGCCACCGGCCTTGCCGGCGACCTGCTGGGCGATACCGCCAAGGTCACCATCGATACTGACTACCTGGGCGCCCGCGAGCAGGTGCGCGACTTTAACTACGAGCTGCGCCACCGCGGTCGCAAGACCGAGTGCGAGATCGACGCCAACGGCGTGCTGACCGGCACGTCCAAGAAGGTCTACCGCGGCACCATCGACCTCGTGCACGGCTGCAAGGGCGCAACCGGCACCGAGCGCGAGACGGTGCTTTTGGCCAACAAGGGCGTCGACAACAAGACCGTTCCCGTCATTCTATGCGACGAGGACGACGTCGCCGGCAACCACGGCGCCACGATCGGTCACGTCCGCGACGAGCAGCTGTTCTACCTCGCCTGCCGTGGCCTTGACCAAAACGCCGCCGAGGACCTGTTCGTCCGCGCCAAGCTGGAGGACGCCGCGCTTTCCGCCACCGACGAGCGCACCCGCGCCGCTGTCGTCCGCCTGGGCAACAACCTGATCCACAACTTTGAAGAGGAGCTCGCATGATCGACACCGAGCACGTTAAATGCGATACCTGTACCGCACCGGAGCCTATGGAGCTCGACGTCAGCGACGAGGCTTCGCGCGGCTGGCCCACCGTGGACATCGAGACCAACCCCTACAAGGGCCAGTTCCCGCTGTTTCAGCAGCACCCCGAGATCGCCTTCCTCGATAGCGCCGCCACTGCGCAGCGCCCCGCCTGCGTGCTTGACGCCGAACGCGACTTCTACCAGCGTATGAACGCCAACCCGCTGCGCGGCCTGTACTCGCTGTCCGTCGAGGCCACCGATGCCATCGCGAAGGTGCGTCAGCAGATCGCTGACGTCATCGGCGCTCCCCAGGCCAACGAGGTCGTCTTCACCCGCAACACGAGCGAGTCGCTCAACCTGGTCGCCAAGAGCTTTGCGCCCACGGTGCTCGAGCCCGGTGACGAGATCGTCATTACCATCATGGAGCACCACTCCAACCTGATCCCTTGGCAGCAGGTCTGCCGCGAGACCGGCGCCAAGCTCGTCTACCTCTACCCCACCAAGACCGGTCAACTCACCACCGAGGAGGTTCTGTCCAAGGTGGGCCCCAAAACCAAGATCCTGGCCGTGGGACAGGTCTCCAACGTGCTGGGCGTCGAGAACCCTGTCAAGAACCTCGGCAAGCTCGTGCACAAGTACGGCGGCTACCTGGTCGTCGACGGTGCGCAGTCGCTGCCGCACATGCCGGTCGATGTGGCCGACCTGGGCGCCGACTTCTTTGCCTTTAGCGCGCACAAGGCCATGGGCCCCATGGGCATCGGCGTGCTGTGGGGAAAGATGGACCTGCTCAACGCCATGCCGCCCATGCTCACCGGCGGCGAAATGATCGATTCGGTCACCGAGCAGGACGCCGTCTGGGCGCCCGTCCCCGAGAAGTTCGAGGCCGGCACGCAGGACGCCGCCGGCATCTTCGCCACGGGTGCGGCACTCGACTACTTGGTCAACACCGTGGGTTACGAGAACATCCAGGCCCGCGAGCAGGCACTCGTCCACTACCTGATGGGCGAACTCATGCAGCTCGACTTTGTCCAGATCATCGGCTCCATCTATTGGGACAACCACCACGGCGTTGTGAGCTTTAACGTCAAGGGCATCCACCCGCACGACGTCGCGAGCATCATGGACATGGACGGCGTCTGCATCCGCGCCGGCCACCACTGCGCGCAGCCGCTGCTTACCTGGCTGGGCGTCGAGAACCTTGCCTGCTGCCGCGCCAGCGTGGCCTTCTACAACGACAAGGCCGACATCGACAAGTTCATCGCCGGCCTGCATCACGTTTGGAGCACGTTCAATGGGTAATCTGTACACCTCCACCACATTTATGGAGCACAACTCGCACCCCGACTATAAGTACGAGATGGATGCTCCCACGCACGAGCACGACGGCATCAACCCCAGCTGCGGCGACGAGCTCACCTTGCAGCTGCGCGTCGAGAACGGCGTGATCGAGGAGGCCTCCTTTACCGGCCACGGCTGCGCCATCAGTCAGGCCAGTGCCGACATCATGGCCGACCTCATCACCGGCGAGACCGTCGAGGAAGCTCACCGCCTGGCAGAGCTCTTCCTCGCCATGATCCGCGGCGAGCAGCTCTCCGAGGAGGATCTGGAAGACCTGGATGAGGCCGCCCAGCTCCAGGACATCTCGCACATGCCCGCCCGCGTCAAATGCGCCGAGCTCGCCTGGCGCACCCTCGACGGCATGCTCACGGGACAAAATAATCAGTAGTATTTGTCCCAAATCTTAAGAATTTTGTTGGCCGAATCGCTTGACTAAGAGTGGTTCGGCCATTTTCTATTCCGAGAGCTCAGCCTGAGCCTTCACCCGCACATAAGCGCGCGCGATACGAGATACGGTACTCTTACTGATTCCCGTATACCGTTCGATCTCGCGCACCGTGTTGCCGCCATCGTGCAGAGCGAAAATGATTCTGTCTCGCCGCGAGGGCGCAACGGTCTTGAGTTCGTTGAGCGGAACCCCGAGACTCTTCGCCATCGTGTCGGCAAAAGCGTGGCGTTCCCACTCTGTCTCTTTCATATCGCACAGCGCCGGCTCGCTGCCGTCGGGCGTCGAAAGCGAATAGGCAATAAAGCCCTCAGCAGAACCAAAGAGCTCAAGCACGCAAGAAGGATCAGAAAATCCCCTCGCGGCATCGGCCGCATCACAGTCGTAAGCGCGTAGATGTTCCGCAAAGCTGCTCCAGGGATAACGCTCAATGAGACTGATGCCCACCTCCTGCGGATCGGCGTGTACGGAGCGAATAGCCTCCATCACCTGCCAGTCGGTATCGAGCGAACGCCGGTCAAAGCGGTTTTGGAATAAATGCCCGGAGCGTCCGGTACGCTTGTTGAACCGACGAGCGTACGTCAAAAGCAGTCGTTGCATCGCCGCGCTCATCGTGTCCTCATAATCCGAGAGTACCAGATCCACGTGATTGTCCATAAGGCACCAGGCGATAACCGTCACGCCCGCCTCGCGGCAGCACTCGCGCATCAGCTCTAAAAACTCCCATCGGTCTTCATCGCCCTCAAAGATGAGTTGCTTGCCCGTACCGCGGGCACAGACATGGTAAAAGCCGGTAACCGTTCTCCAAACGCGCTGCATGGCGCTCCCTTCACCGGGATCTGCTTGCCATCCAATACAGCACGATTGAAGCGTGCCATCAAAACATTCACGCAAAACAATACACTCGTGCGGCCAAAGGCAGTAAACGGGCGGCGAACGGCACCGTTGCAACAGGTCAACCCCTGCAACACTTACAAGAGCCGACCAAAAGCTTGCCAAAAACGGACCCCCTCTACGGAAGTTCACGACCACAGAACATAGCGTTAAACCGTTTCAATTAAAACTTCCGGACTTCTCGCTACGAAAACTGAGCCGTTCGCCGAATATTCCGTGCATTTCGCGGTATTATAGGGGCTGCATGTCATGTCCCTTTCGAAGGGTCGCCCGGCAATCGCCAGCCACGACCCCCAGACGGGACGCCAACACGATAGAGAGGAGAGGCATGCAGTACTCACAGGAAGTGGAGAACATGTGCCCCGTTGCCAAGGGTGCATACCACGGCCCCGCACCCATCCCCGAGGAGGGCAAGTGGGTCCAGGCTAAGGAGATTTCCGACATCTCCGGTCTTACGCACGGTGTGGGTTGGTGCGCACCTCAGCAGGGCGCCTGCAAGCTCACGCTGAACGTCAAAGACGGCATCATCGAGGAGGCCCTCGTTGAGACCATCGGCTGCTCGGGCATGACCCACTCTGCCGCCATGGCTTCCGAGATCCTTCCCGGTAAGACCATCCTCGAGGCCCTCAACACCGACCTCGTCTGCGACGCCATCAACGTTGCTATGCGCGAGATCTTCCTGCAGATCGTTTACGGCCGCAGCCAGACCGCGTTCTCCGAGGGCGGCCTGCCCGTGGGCGCCTCCCTCGACGACCTCGGCAAGGGCCTTCGCTCTCAGGTCGGCACCATGTTCGGCACCAAGGCCAAGGGCGCTCGCTACCTCGAGCTCGCTCAGGGCTACGTCACCCGCATGGCTCTCAACGACAAGAACGAGATCATCGCATTCGAGTTCCTGAACCTCGGTAAGTTCACCGACGCCGTCAAGGCCGGCAAGACCCCCGAGGAGGCCATCGCTGGCGCTATGGGCCACTATGGTCAGTGGGAGAACGCTGCCAAGTACATCGACCCGCGCACCGACGAGGAGACTCACTCCGTCGCCAGCGTGTTCCCGGTTCACGAGTAGAAAGGGAGGGAAATAACTATGACTGTTACGTTCGAAGGTTACGAGCGCCGCGCTGACAAGATCAACAAGTGCCTCGCCGACAACGGCATCGCCTCCCTCGAGGAAGCTCTGCAGATCTGCACCGACAAGGGCTTCAACCCGCGTGAGATCGTCAACAACACCCAGTCCATCGCCTTCCAGAACGCCGAGTGGGCCTACACCCTCGGCTGCGCTCTCGCTGTCAAGCGTGGCGCCAAGACCGCTTCTGAGGCTGCCGCCATCATCGGCGAGGGCATCCAGGCCTTCACCGTTCCCGGCTCCGTCGCCGAGGACCGCAAGGTCGGTCTGGGCCACGGCAACCTGGGCGCTATGCTGCTCTCCGACGACACCGAGTGCTTCGCCTTCCTAGCCGGCCACGAGTCCTTCGCTGCCGCCGAGGGCGCTATCGGCCTGGCTCTGAACGCCAACAAGGCTCGCAAGAAGCCGCTGCGCGTTATCCTTAACGGTCTGGGCAAGGACGCCGCCCAGATCATCGCCCGCATCAACGGCTTCACCTACGTGAAGACCCAGTTCGACTACTACACGGGCGAGCTCAAGGTCGTCGAGACCATCCCCTACTCCGATGGTCCCCGCGCTGCCGTTAACTGCTACGGCTCTGACGACGTCCGCGAGGGCGTTGCCATCATGTGGCACGAGAACGTCGACATCTCGATCACCGGTAACTCCACCAACCCCACGCGCTTCCAGCACCCCGTCGCTGGCACCTACAAGAAGGAGCGCATCGAGGCTGGCAAGAAGTACTTCTCCGTCGCTTCTGGTGGCGGCACTGGCCGTACCCTGCACCCGGACAACATGGGCGCCGGCCCTGCCTCTTACGGCATGACCGACACCATGGGCCGCATGCACTCCGACGCCCAGTTCGCCGGTTCTTCCTCCGTGCCTGCGCACGTCGACATGATGGGCCTCATCGGCATGGGCAACAACCCCATGGTCGGTGCCACCGTCGCCTGCGCTGTCGCCGTCGAGGAGGCCCTCAAGGCCTAATCGCGCCCGCGCGATGCTCAAATAGTTGAGCTTTGGAGCCGCTACCTTTCGGGGTAGCGGCTCTTTTTGTTTGCGCTGGCGCAGGGTAGCTAATGCCGATATATCAGCTGGGGCGAAATACGAGATGTGAAGAGATGGAGCGTCAGAGCGTCCATGACGCCCACCTGCCCATATTTGCCCTTTACCGATTTGCCGAGTCTTTGCGGCCCCATTGCCGATCACCCGTGCGACAATGCGCCGGATGAGAAAGGAATCCGATGGAATCGACTGATGTACTGGTAATTGGATCTGGCATTGCGGGCCTTTGTGCCGCCATCGAAGCGGCACGCACGGGCGCAACCGTCGCTGTGGCAAGCGCCGGCAAGACTATGAGTGGATCGAGCTTCTTCCCCGGAACCTGGGGCCTGGGGCTTATCGGACCCGTTAACGAAGACGACGAACAAGACCTCATCGACACCATCCAGACCGTCGGCGGCGGTGTCGCCGACCCCGAGCTTGTCCAGACGTTTGTCCACGGCATTCCCCAAGCAATTGAATGGCTCGAGCAAGACCTGGGCGTTGAGCTCAAGCGTCCGCAAAACGCTGAGAGCGCTCAGCAAAAGCAGTTTATCCCCTGCTTTGACCACAAAACGCGCATGTGGCGCGGTCTCACCCGCAAGCCCCTTGAGGACGCGTGTACGGCCCAGATCGAGTCGCTCGGTATTCGCCTGCTCCCCCGCCATGAGCTTATCGACCTTGTTGAAGATACGAACGGCAGAATAACCGGAACCATGCTCTACGACCTTATCGAAAATCGAATCGTGCCCTTTGCTGCCAAGGCCACGATCATCGCAGCCGGTGGCACAGGCGGTCTGTTCGAGCGCAGCCTCACTTCCGCCGACGTGCTCAGCTCCTCGCAGGCCATCGCACTGGCGCACGGTGCATCGCTGACTAATATAGAGTTTATGCAGATGATGCCGGGCTTCATCGAGCCCAAGCGAAACCTTGTCTTTAACGAAAAGACCTGGCGCTACGTACGTGTAGACCAGCCGGTCGATATTGCCGACGGCAAGCTAAACGATCTGCTTGAGCAGCGCTCCGGATATGGCCCCTTCACTTCGCGCCTGGCTTCCCGCGCCATCGATCTTGTCATCGATCAAGCAGGCGCCGAAGGCTTGGCGCTCCACTACGACTTCCCCCGCGAGGGCATCCCCGAGTTTGTGCAGACCTTTGCCACCTGGCTACAAGACGAGCACGGCATCGCGCCGACCGACGAGATGCGCGTGGCGATGTATGCCCACGCCGCTAACGGCGGTATCAAGATCGACAAGGCAGCCTTCACGGGCGTCGAAGGCCTCTACGCCTGCGGTGAGGCGACAGGCGGCATGCACGGCGCCGATCGCATTGGTGGCCTGTCAAGCGCCAACGGCATCGTGTTTGGGCGCATCGCGGGCGCATCGGCAGCCCAGGCAGCACAGAATGCAGCTGAGGCATCCCTGAAGGCGGATATCGCCCTCCCCCAGTACGGCATTGCCACAACAGACGCCGAGCGCCTGACACGCAGCCTTAAGCACGCGATGAGTACCTATTGCATGATCAACAGGACCGAAGCAGGTCTATCCAAGGCTCTGCAACAGCTTGAAAGCCTACAAGACGAGGCAACGACGCTGAGCAAGCCACACGCCAATGACAGCGAAATCGCAGCCCTCGCCCGCCTGCAATCGCAGATTCAACTAGCACAGGAAATGGTCAAAGCCATGCGCAAGCGAACCGAAAGCCTCGGATCGCACTATCGAACGGACTAAACTGGACACCCATCTAAAGCAGAACACAACTAATCGATATCTATGGGCCCCGTGAGCTCGAGGTGGCACGGGGCCTATTCGTGTCCGAACGGCAGCGTATCCTTATTCTGAATACAGAGCGGGCAAAGCCCGCACAGACAATAGACCAGCGAGGAGGAGATATGGACAGTAGTGATATCGAGAAGTGGCGTGTCAAACTTGATAGCTACGCCAATGTGGAAGACGGCGTTGAGTATTGGCTCGCACGCGATTTAATGGAACCCATGGGGTACACTCGATGGGAGAACTTCGCCGAAGTTGTTAAGAGGGCAAAAGTCTCGTGCGAAACAAACAAAACTCCAGTTGATTCCCATTTTCGCGATACCACGAAAATGGTAACTGCCGGTGTCGCCGCTCGCGCGGTTAAAGACTACAAACTTACGCGCTATGCATGCTATTTAATCGCACAGAACGGAGATTCAAACAAGCCAGAGATCGCGCTCGCCCAGGCATACTTTGCCGTGCAGACGCGCCGCCAAGAGCTCATAGAGTAGCGCTTCGCAGAGATTCAGCGCTTGCAGGCGCGCCACTCGCTATCCGATTCAGAGAAACAGCTCTCGGGTATTGCATTCAAACGCGGCGTGGACTCCAAAGGATTCGCGATCATCAAGTCGAAGGGCGATGAGGCGTTATTCGGCGGCAGAAGCACGGCGGAAATGAAGCAGCAGCTCGGCGTACCCAAGAGCGCGGCATTGGCGGACAGGTTAGCCGATGTCCTCATCAAAGCAAAGGACCTTACGAACTCGATGACGGCCTTCAACGCCGAGGAACACGACCTGTACGGCCTGGACCAGATCAAGCAAGAGCACGTCGAGAACAACACAAGCGTGCGTGGCAGCCTCATCGACCGCGGAATTGTCCCCGAGAACCTACCGCCTGCCGAGGATACAAAAAAGCTCGAGCGTCACGTGAAGGCAGACGAGAAGAAACTCAAGGAGGGTACTGACGGTTTTACCGATCCCCAGGGTAGGCTCGATCTGTGAAAGCGGCTGTGCCCTTTCGGGTTCGACCCCATGCGAGGTCAACAAAAACGCGACCAACCTAAGCTAGTCGCTTTAACAATCTTTGGGTGGGCCGTCAGGGGGTCAGCCTGTTTTGCAGGCGGCCACTGCGGCGGTTGGCGTCTTGCGCGCTACGCTGGTAAACGCTTATGCGTTTCCTCAGCTCCGCGCCCTTTCGGGTTCGACCCCATGCAAGGTCAACAAAAAAGACGACCAACCGAAGTTGACCGTCTTAACTTGTTTTGGTGGGCCGTCAGGGGATCGAACCCTGGACCTTGGGATTAAGAGTCCCCTGCTCTACCAACTGAGCTAACGACCCGATATCAACACGAAGCAAGAACTGGGGTGGGTAAAGGGACTCGAACCCTCGACCTACGGGACCACAACCCGTCGCTCTAGCCAACTGAGCTACACCCACCATGTCCTGTGCGCTTCACGCTCGACTATTATTGCAAGGAACGCCACACGATGCAAGCCCCAATTTTCAAGAATTTTGAAAAGAGTTTTTCGGATCCATTTCGAGCATTTCCCACCGGTTTCATAGGAGTAAACTTGCCCCACTGCAAATGCTCGAAAGGAACGGCATGAAAGAACTCTCCAACCGCACGGCAACGTTTACCGATTCCGTCATCCGCCGCATGACGCGCATCTCCAATAAGTATGGCGCCGTCAACCTGTCGCAGGGCTTCCCCGACTTCGATCCCCCGGCGCAGCTGCTCAACAGCCTGAGCGCCATCGCCAGCGACCCCAAGCCGCTCTATCACCAGTACTCCATCACCTGGGGCTCCCAGGCCATGCGTGAGTCGCTTGCCGCCAAGCAGGAGCATTTTATGGGCATGCCGGTGAACCCCAACGAGAATATCGTAGTCACTTGCGGCTCCACCGAGGCCATGATGGCCGCCATGATGACGGTCACAAACCCCGGCGACAAGATCGTCATCTTCTCGCCATTCTACGAGAACTACGGCGCCGACACGGTCCTCTCGGGTGCCGAGCCCATCTACGTGCCGCTTAACCCACCTGCGTTCGACTTTGACCGCGAGACACTCGAGGCGGCCTTCCGCGACAACGATCCCAAGGCCATCGTCCTGTGCAACCCTTCCAACCCCTGCGGCAAGGTCTTTACGCGCGAGGAGCTCACCTTTATCGCCGACCTCTGCAAAAAGTACGACGCCTACTGCATTACCGACGAGGTATACGAGCACATCGTCTACGCGCCCCACGAGCACGTCTATATGGCCACGCTGCCCGGCATGTTCGATCGAACCATCAGCTGCAGTTCGCTGTCTAAAACGTACTCCATCACCGGCTGGCGTCTGGGCTACACTATCGCCCCTGCCGAAATCACCGAGCGCATCAAGAAGGTCCACGACTTCCTCACCGTGGGTGCCGCCGCTCCCCTGCAGGAAGCCGTTGTCACCGCCCTCAACTTCGACGACAGCTATTACGATGAGGTCCTTGACCTCTATACCGCCAAGCGCGACCTGTTCTGCCAAGGGCTCGATAGTATCGGACTTAAGCACAACGTACCGCAGGGCGCCTACTACGTGATGATGGATATCTCTGAGTTTGGCTACGACAGCGACCTCGAGTTCTGCGAGGACCTGGCCTCAAAGGTGGGCGTGGGCGCAGTACCCGGCTCGAGCTTCTTCCGCGAGCCCGTCAACCATCTGATTCGTTTCCACTTTGCCAAGCGCGACGAGACGCTCAACGCGGCGCTGGAGAACCTCAAGTCCTTGCGTGATAAAATCAAACCGCGCGGGTAAGGACGGCCCGGCAACTAAAGTAACTAAAGAAGCCCCGCACCGCCCGCCGAGTTGCGGGGCTTCTTTTTATAGCGCTTTCTTAAATGGTTTAGAGCTCTATACTTTAGTCATGGAGCAACTCGTCCCAGAGAGAGGAATATTATGGCAGAGCAGCAGCTTATCGGAGCGCTCGAGGCCGGCGGCACCAAGATGGTCTGCGCCACGGGCTATGCAGACGGCACGGTCCTGGAGCGTGAGCAGATCGCGACCACGACCCCGCAGGAGACCGTCGAGGCCGTCAACGCGTGGTTTGCCGACAAGGGCATCGCCGCGCTGGGCATCGGCGCCTTTGGCCCCACCGCAGTCAACCCTGCCTCGCCCCAATACGGCAAGATCCTGGAGACGCCCAAAACGGCATGGCGCCACTTTGACCTGCTGGGCACCATCCAAAACGAGCTCAATATTCCCTGCGGCTACGACACCGACGTCAACGTCGCCTGCCTGGGCGAGGTCACCTTTGGTTGCGCACAGGGCCTCACTGACGTTGTGTATCTGACCATCGGCACCGGCGTAGGCGCCGGCGTGCTCTCGGGCGGTAAGCTCGTGCACGGCATGATGCATCCCGAGGCCGGCCACATCCTGGTCACGCGCGACCCGCGCGACACCATTGGCGAGCACAGCGCCTGCCCCTTCCACGACAACTGCCTAGAGGGCCTCATCGCCGGCCCCGGCGTTAAAAAGCGCTGGGATGGCAAGAGCGCTGGAGACATGGCCGATGACCCGGAGGCCATGGACCTGCTCGCCGGTTATCTGGCACAGGCGCTCATGACCTACACGCTGTGCTACGCGCCGCAAAAGATCATCATCGGCGGCGGCGTGGCCGACCACACCCCTATCGTGCCGCTTGCGCGCAAGAAGTGCGCCGAGATGCTCAACGGCTATATCGTCACGCCCGAGGTCAACGACATCGATAACTACATCGTCAACAACAGCCTCGAGGGCAAGCAGGGCATTATGGGCTGCCTGGCCCTGGGCGCACAGGCGCTTCAGTAGCAGACGCACCCACAGGGCGTGGCGCGCTCGGCAAATCCAACCTACGGAACGACGCCACCACGCCCCATATAAGCCCTCAAATAAAAAAGGCGCCTAGGACCAAACAATACGTCCTAGGCGGCTTTTTTGGCGTACATCAGCGACCGTAAGAGATATCGGAGCACAACGCCCGTTGCCGCTCCACAGCAGTCGATCATTACATCGGTGATCATGCCGGCGCGTCCCGGCACAAAGAGCTGAATCGTCTCGTCGATCGAGGGGATCAGCAGCAGGAACACCGCCGTGGGCAGCAGCACGTCAAAGGTGCGCCGGCCCTCAAAATCAAAGGCGTGCGTTGCCAGAATGCCGAGCACCATATACTCGGTAAAATGCGCGCACTTGCGAACAACAAAGTTGGTCACCCATGCATATGGAAGTCCCACGCCGTGCAGGAAACCGCGGATAGCTTCCATGACCGTTAGGCTCAGCGAGCCCGATCCCGAGCCGGGAACCAGCGAATTGCCCCAGATCAAGAGCGCCATCAGGCAGGTCACGACCGCCCATTTTCGATTGATCTTAACCATGCAGAAGTTATGCCTCCGCGCGGAGCGGCGCGAAGCTGGCGGTACCGCCCTCGATAACGCTCAGATAGGCACGGCCCGTACGCTTGGCGGTAGAGGACTGCAGGCGCTCGATCTCTTCCTCGAGGATCTGATTGACGCGCTCGTGACGACGATTTTCCATAATGCCGGCGGCAATAGCCTCGGCCCGCTCGATGCTCTCGCGCGAGATGCGGGCGGTATCCTCGGGGAACACAGCGCTGTGACGGCCAACATAGGCGGGGGCAGCAGGCTGAGGGGCAGCGACGGGAGCGGGGGCTGCAACAGGAGCGGGCTCGTCAATCTCATCCAGAATCGCGGTGGCGGCGGCCCACATGTCCTCGTGGCCCGAGTAATCGGCCATGGGGACATCAACCTCGAGCGAGGCGTCCGGAAGGTCGCCGGTGTCGATGCGATCTTGGGCATCAATCGATGCGGTGATGGCTGCAGGCTCATCGAGGTCATCGAGATCGATGCCTGCGGCACCGGAGATGATAGGCATGCTGGCGAGGTTTGCGTTGTACGGTGCAGTCTCAGCCGCCTGCTGCCGGGCAGGAACTCCCCAAAGCGAGCTTTCGGCGGCACGGCGGGCGGCAACGGCCTCCTCATCCGCGGTCATGGCTTCATCAACGTACGAATTATCGGCAGAAGCGTTCGCGTCCGCCGAGGTAGCGCTGTAGGCGTTATTGGCTGCCGCGTTGGCAACGAGTGCCACGAAAGCTGCCGTGCTGCCCGCAGGGGCGGCCTGGGAGCCAGACACGGCGCGTGCCGCGGCGGCGATGTCGTCGCGATTGAGGGAGCCGGTCTGCCCGCCGTTGGTGAGCTCGTCGATAGCGACTTGATAGACGTCGCGCGAGCGTGCGGGGTCGCAGCTCACCGGCGAATCGTCGTCGAGCATACTGTCGATCATGGACCAAGCCTCGGCCTCGTCCATAGCATCTGCGGCTCGAGCGATGGTAGGGACACCATCATCGGCATGACAGCGCTGGAACGCACCAGTCAGGCCGGAAAGGAATGCCGAGGTAGACTGCTCTGCCTGAGCCTGAGAAGCAGAAGCCGCAGCGTAAGGAGTCGCATCCTGCTGCTGAGCTGGAATCGAGGCGGTCTTAAACTCGCTTTGATGCTGATTGAGATTGGCGGCACCGCCCATGGCATCGGGCTGGAACAGACGCTCTTCACGCTGCGCACGATACTCGGAAATACCCAGCGATGCGGCATAGATGCCCACGCCCGCCACCGCGCCCACGGCGAAGGGAACCGCACCCGCCACGACCGTCTCGTTCACCGACGAAAACGGCAGCGTCGCGGCATACATAACCACGGGAGCGGCAAGGCCGATTCCGCACGAAAGTCCGGCAAGGACTGCTCGTTGTGTTGCATCAGAAGAAGCCATGAGCTCTCCCCATCTTCCAGCACCCAAATCGCATCATTCAGTTGGCTGCGCGAGAGAAGATGAAGCGGGGCTATGCCCCAAAGCAACGGTATATGGTTCGTTTCATCTGCGTTTTCCGTCGCGAAGCTTAAAAGCTATTATGCGAAACCGCCCTGTCGATTGCAAGCGACGATGTCGGATTGAAACGGGAAACCTGCTGCTTGCCAGTCATATGGTCAAAAATAAGCGCGGAGCGGCGATATAGATAAGGGCCGAGGCTCAAAGCCCCGACCCTTTATCGCATTGATGACTAACGCTGCGTGTGGATGACAACTTAGAACGTCTGCTCGTAGTCGCTGTGCTTTTTGGCCGAACGCACCAGGAACTCCTGGTTAGTGTTGGTGCCCTTAAGACCCTTGATAAACGACGCCGCCGCGCGCTCGGTGTTGTTCATGCCGGCGAGGATACGACGCAGGCCAAACACAAACGGGCGCATCTGCTCGTCAACCAGCAGGTCCTCATTGCGCGTACCGGAGGCAACGGGGTCGATAGCCGGGAAGATGCGACGGTCGGCCAGTTCGCGGTCGAGCTTAAGCTCCATGTTGCCGGTGCCCTTGAACTCCTCAAAGATGACCTCGTCCATCTTGGAACCGGTGTCGATGAGGGCAGAGGCCAGGATGGTGAGCGAGCCACCGTTCTCGATATTACGGGCTGCGCCCAGGAAGCGCTTGGGCGGATACAGTGCCGCCGAATCGACGCCGCCCGAAAGGATGCGGCCTGAGGCGGGCGCGGCCAAGTTGTAGGCACGGGCAAGGCGCGTGATGGAATCGAGCACCACCACGACGTCGCCGCCCAGCTCCACGATGCGCTTGGCGCGCTCGATGACGAGCTCTGCCACGCGAGTGTGGTTGTCGGCGGGCATATCGAAGGTCGACGCCACAACCTCGCCCTTGATGGAACGCTGCATATCGGTGACCTCTTCGGGGCGCTCGTCGACGAGCAGGCAGATGAGGTGCACCTCGGGGTTGTTAATCGAGATAGACTGGCAGATCTTCTTGAGGATCGTGGTCTTGCCGGCCTTGGGCGGGGACACGATCAGGCCACGCTGACCCTTGCCGATCGGCGACACGATGTCGATGGCGCGACCGGTAATGGAGTCCTTGCCGTGCTCCATGCGCAGCGGCTCGTTGGGATAGACTGGGGTGAGGTCGCCGAACTTGGGACGGTTGCGAATCTGCTCGGGATCCAGACCGTTGACGGTCGTGATTTTGGCGAGGCCGGCGCGCTTGTCGCCACCACGCGAAGGACGCAGCGAGCCCTCGATGACGTCGCCCGTGCGCAGGCGCGCGGAGCGAATGAGGTAGGCAGGGACGAAGGCGTCGTCGTTGGACTTCATGTAACCGTGGGCATGGATGATGCCGGAGCTGTCCGGACGAATCTGCAGGATACCCTTGATGTCGCGGAAGCCCTCGGCCTTCGCGGCAGTGGTGTAGACCTCCTCGACGAGCTCGGCCTTCTTCTTGCCGGTCGTCTCGATCTCGAACTCCTTGGCCTTCTCGCGCAGCTCGGCGACCTTCATGGCCGCGAGTTCCTCGCGCGAAAGCGTGGGCTCGGTGGGGGCGGCGTTGCGCTCCTTGTTGCGCTGCTTGCGATCGCGCTGGCGGTTGCGACGATCGTTGTTGCGCTCGTCCTTGCGCTCATTGCGCTCCTCGTTGCGCTTGTGCTGGCGGCGGTTGGGGCGAGCGCCGTCTTCGGCCTCGGCGGGAGCGGCACCATCGGTTGCGGCGGCGTCGGCATTGGCCGCAGCGGCTTCATTGGCCTCGGCGCCAGAATCGACCTGCGCTTCGGCATCAGCCTGATGCTCGGATGCCTTGGCCTTAGCGGACTTCTTACGACCGCGCTTGGGCTTCTCGGACGCAGGCTGCTCGACGTCCTGGGGCTCGGCGGCATCAGTCGATGCATCGGCGGTCGTCTCGTCGGAATCCTCGGACGTACCCTTCTTGGCGGCCTTAGCCTTGGACGTGCGCTTAACAGCAGTGCGACGGCTGCGACCGGGACGGACGTCGGCGGGCTCGACATCGGCGGAAGCGACCTCGGAAGTCGTAGCATCCTGGACGGGCGCGTCGGCGGCGGTTGCAGACTCGGCGGTCGCCGCAGCATCCTGAGCGGCGGCGGCTGCGGCTGCGGCCTTCTCGGCCTCGACGAAGGCCTTGGGCTTGCGACCGCGACGGTGCGGGCGCAAAGCCGGATCGACAACGGGAACTTCGCTGGCCTCGACAGGCGCAGCGGGCTCAGCGGGCGATGTGCCCTCCCCTGCCGCGGAACGGACCGAAGCCTCGGTGAGCTCGGGGGTTACCTGATCGGCAACCTGCTCGGCCTTAGCAGCCGTGCGACGGCGTGTGCGCGGTACCGGCTTCTCGGTCGGCTGGTCGGCGGCAGGGGTCTCGGTGGCGGCAGGCGTCTCGGGCACAGACGGAGCTGCAAGCTCGGTCAGAGCCGCGGCCTCGCGCTCGGCAGCACGACGGCGGGCGCGCACCACCTGAGCCTCGCTAATCTGCGCCAACGCACGTGCCTGCGCGACCTCATCGGAAATCGGCGCCGAGGAGTCAGCTGCAACGGTGCGCTTGGCGCGCGTCGTGCGCGTGGTACGGCGCTTGGGCTTGGTGACCTCCTCGCCGTCAGTGACAGGCTTGGCCGTGCGGCGCGTGCGCTTGGGCTTTGCCGGAGCAGCCTCCTCACCAGTTGCAGGCACGGCCTTCTCAGCCGCTGCAGGCGTAGGCGTCGAAGCAGCCTTAGGCGTCTCAGGAGCCGAGGCTTGCGCGGGCGCCGCGACCTGGTCCGACGCAACCGGTGCAGCGGGAGCGGCCTGCGTCGTCGTTATTTCGTTTTCTTGCTGTTGATCAGACACAGTGTTTGCTCAACTTTCTTTTCAAGCCCTGTGATCACATGCTCCCTGCATAAACCTTCAGGGCGGCTAAACAGTCTAGTTCCGTTCAAAACGACGGACATCATTGATCTGTATCGAGATGATTGCGTCAATTACGCAGCGTTAGTGTAACACAACCGCCGCCACCTGCAACTTAGTCATTGGGGACGTTCTTAAACGACTAGTCAAAAGGGACACTCTTTGGTTTAACACCCACAAATGACACTCTTTGGTTTAACACCCACAAATCTGGCTGCCTCCGCCAAAACTATGGCGGTTTACTACGATGAATCGCTCACCCGCGACCACTCCGAAACTTGTTGAACTAAAACCGCAGGTAGATGCCTTGCACTTTTTAGCGAAAAGCCGGCGTGGTTGGAATATCTCAATTCATCGTAGTAAACCGGCATAGTTTCGTATTTCCAGCAGTTCCAAATTCGTCAATACGTCGGCGTTTGCAAAAAAGCCCGACCTCCGTAGGAGATCGGGCTTTCAAGGCTTAGTTAAACCAAGTCTGTACGGTCAAATGACTCGCAGATTACATCTGCTCGGGCGCGGAAACGCCAACGAGAGTGAGCACCAGGGCTAGCGTCACACGGACGGCATCGCAAGCGGCCAGACGGGCACGCGAAAGCTCGGGGTCGACGGGACGGCCCTCGCTCGGCAGCACCTGGCAGGCAGCGTAGAAGCTGTGGAAGTCGCCGGCGAGCTCCTCGGCAAAGTGAGTCAGACGGAACGGAGCGCGGTCGCGAGCGCAGCTGGCGATGAGGTCGGTGAGCTCGTTGAGCTTACGCGAAAGGGCGAGCTCGGTCGGGTCGGTCAGTAGCGAGTAATCGACGTTCTCACCGATGGCCTTGGCGGCGACGGCCTTCATGCCCATCTCGTCAGCCTGCTCGGGCGTAACGTCAGCGGCACGGCGCAGGATGGAGCACACGCGGGCGTGAGCGTACTGCACGTAGTACACCGGGTTGGAGTTGTCGCGCTTCTTAACGGCCTCGATGTCGAAGTCGACCATCTGGTTAGAGCTCTTGGAGATGAGCGTGTAGCGAGCGGCGTCGGAGCCAACCTCGTCGACGAGCTCCTGCAGGGTCACCATGGTGCCCTTGCGCTTGGACATACGGACGGGCTTGCCGTTGCGCAGCAGGTTGACGAGCTGGCCCAGCAGAACCTCAAACTTGCCGGGATAGCCAAGAGCGTCGCAGACGCAGCGGACGCGCTCGATGTAGCCGTGGTGGTCGGCGCCCCAGATGTCGATGACGTGATCGACGCGCTGGAACTTATCCCAGTGATAGGCAACGTCGGAGGCGAAGTAGGTGTACTCGCCGTCGGACTTGATCAGGACGCGGTCCTTGTCGTCGCCCAGGTCGGTGGAGCGGAACCACAGGGCGCCGTCCTTGGTGTAGAGGTAGCCCATCTTGTCGAGCTTCTCAAAAGCGCGGTCGACGGCGGAGGTGCCGGCGGTCTCGCCCTCGGTGTCCTTCACATACAGCGAGCGCTCGGAGAACCAACGATCGAAGTCGCAGTTAACGGCATGGCAAAGGTCGCGCATGTTGTCGACCATCTTTACGTAGCCGCGCTCGCGGAAGCTCTCCATGCGCTCCTGAGGATCGGCGTCGACCCACTTATCGCCGTCGGTGCGCCAGAACTCGGCAGCCTCGTCGATGATGTAGTCGCCGCCGTAGGAGTCCTTGCCCAGAGTCTCGGCAAAGTTGTCCTGATACGGATGGGTCTCGGGATGCTCGTCGTTCTCATCGGCAACGAAGGCGTCGCGGTCAGCGATCAGCAGCTTGTGAGCCTCGTCGATATCAACGCCCTGCTTGGCGATGATGTCGGCAAGCTGCATATAGCGCGTGCTGATGGAGTTGCCGAAGGTGTTCATCTGAGAGCCGTGGTCGTTGATGTAGAACTCACGCTGGATGTCGTAACCGGCATGGTCCATAACGCGGCAGAGGGAGTCGCCCAGAGCGGCCCAGCGGCCATGGCCGATGTGCATGGGGCCGACGGGGTTGGCGGAGACGAACTCGACCTGGGTCTTCAGGCCGCCACCGACGTTGGACTTAGCGAAGTCCATGCCCTTCTCGCGGGCCTCGCCAAAGATGGCGTTCTTGACGGCAACGGAGAGGTAGAAGTTGATGAAGCCAGGACCGGCGATCTCGACCTTCTCGATCGCGGGATCCTCGGGCATATGGGCAACGACAGCCTCGGCGATCTTGCGCGGGGCACAGTGAGCCAGCTTGGCGGACTTCAGGGCCATGGTAGAGGTCCACTCGCCATGAGAAGTGTCAGCCGGTCGCTCGATGGCGCAATCGTCAAGTTCAAATGCGGAAAGGTCGCCGGCCTCCTGGGCCGCAGCAAGCGCAGCGCGTACCAGCTCTTCAATCTTCTCGGGCATAGGTCCTCCTTGTGTTAAAGCCCCCGAGCTCTTGGTCACTCGTAGGGCAAAAGCCAGAGTTTGTAGCACTCTATCACAAGCGGTAGCTACTGTCGCAGGGTAAAGCTAATAGATATTGCATATGCACAAAATTGGCTACAGCTTGTATGGAGTCACTCAAAGATGCCAGTCTGCCTGCAAATTATGCACGCGTTGAAAATGCATAAAGGTGTGAATGAGCTGCGTCTGTTATCGAATACTCTAACCTATCAGAGTTGTGTGCTTTTCCTGCATAAAGTAATGGTTTGCGCACGTCAGCGTGTTATTCTAGACATACGTAAATTCGTATAAGTTGGAGGTAGCATGTTCTCAATCGGTCAACACGTCATTCATCCGGGTCAGGGAGTCTGCACCGTCGTCGGTTTTAGGGACGACACGCCGCAGCCCATGCTGCTGCTCGAGACCAAGCAGGGACATGCGCAGACGATCCTCATGTACCCCGTGGCGCAGGCCGACCGTTTGCACGCCGCCATCTCTCAACAAGATGCCGAGCACCTGCTGAGCCATTACGACGAGCTGGAGTGCGACACCTTTACCGAGCGCAACAGCTCACTTGAGGAGACGCACTTTAAGCAGCAGCTCAAGCTGGGTGCGCCCGAGACGGTCCGCGTGGCAAAGACCATGATGCACCGCATTCGCCAGGCCGAGGAAGCTGATAAAAAGCCCAGCTCCTACTACATGCGCGTACTCAAGGAAGCCAAGCGCCGCTCCATCGAGGAGTTCGCTGTGGCCTTGGGCGTCACCGAGGAGGATGCTGAAGCCCGCCTAGCCCAAGCCGCCCTCAAATAACCCAACCGCGCCAAAAACCACCACAAAGGGGACAGGCACCTTTGTGGTGGTTTTCTTGTTCTAGTAGTATTCATTCTTATCGATACCCACGAGCACAAGGAGTCTCTTATGGCAGAGCCGCTTACCGCCGGAATCACCCGCGACCGCGCGTTCGAACTGCTCAACGAGCACAACAAGGACCCGTTCCACATCACCCATGGCGAGACGGTCGAGGGCACTATGCGCTACTTTGCGCGCGAGTTCGACCCCGAGAACGAGGAGTTTTGGGGCATCGTCGGTCTGCTGCACGACCTGGATTGGGAGGAGCATGAGGACGACCCCATGAACCACACCATCTATGCTGCCGAGATTCTTGAGGGAGAAGGTGCGTCTCCCGAGCTCATTCGCGCCATCCAGACGCACACGTCCGACTTCAACACCTCGCTGCCCAAGCCCGAGCTGCAGATGGAAAAGATCCTGTTTGCCTGCGATGAGCTCACCGGCCTGATCGGGGCCGCCGTCATCATGCGCCCGAGCAAGAGCGTTATGGACTTTACGACCAAGTCGCTCAAGAAAAAGTTCAAGGACAAGCGCTTTGCCGCCGGCTGCTCGCGCGACGTGATTTCGCAGGGCGCCGAGATGTTGGGCTGGGAGCTCCCCGAGCTCTTTGACCGCACCATCGCGGCCATGCAGTCCTTCGCCCCCGACCGCGATACCTTCCAGGCCTAACCGCCCACGCCACCTAAAACCACCACAAAGGGGACAGGCACCTTTGTGGTGGTTTTTGTTTGCGCGGGCGTTAGGGGCGGACCTGGCCGGTGCCTCGGAGCTTGTATTTGTAAGTGGTGAGGGCCTCGGCGGCGAAGGGGCCGCGGGCGTGGAGCTTTTGGGTCGAGATGCCGATCTCGGCGCCCAGGCCAAACTCGCCGCCGTCGGTGAAGCGCGTGCTGGCGTTGGCGTACACGGCCGAGGCATCGACCACATCCAGGAAGCGCTCGCAAGCATCCGTGTCCTCGGCAACAATGGCCTCGGAGTGCATCGTGCCGTAGCGGTTGATGTGTGCGATGGCCTCGTCCTCGCTTGCCACGACCTTCACGCTCATCTCGAGCGCCAGGTACTCGCGACCCCAGTCCTCCTCAGTCGCGGCGACGTAGTCATCACCCTCGGCAAGCCCGGCATCGGCGCATGCGGCGCAGGTTGCCTCGTCGCCGTGAATGAGCACGCCGTGGTCATGCAGCACGGCCACGACTGCGGGCAAAAACGCATCGGCCACAGCACGGTCGACCAGCAGCGACTCGGCGGCATTGCACACGCCTACGCGCTGGGTCTTGGCATTAACGATAATGTTGAGCGCCTTATCAAAGTCGGCGGATTCATGCACGTAGATGTGGCAGTTGCCCGTGCCCGTCTCGATCACCGGCACAAGCGACTCGCGCACGCAGCGCTGGATCAGGCCTGCGCCGCCGCGCGGAATGAGTACGTCGACAATACCGCGGAGCTTCATGAGCTCGCCAGTGGCCTCGCGGTCGGTGGACTCGATCATCGACACGGCCTCGCGCGGGAAGCCCTTGGCCTCGAGCGCATCGGCCAGCAGCTCGGCGATCATGGCACACGAGTGATAGGCCAGCGAGCCGCCGCGCAGAATGCAGGCGTTGCCGGTGCGGATGCAGATGCCCGCGGCGTCGGCCGTCACGTTGGGGCGCGCCTCGTAGACCATAGCGACCAGGCCCAGCGGCACACTCACACGGGTCAGGTCCACGCCGCTTGCAAGCACGCGGTGGTCGAGCACGCGGCCCACGGGATCGGGCAGCTCGGCGAGCTTTTCCAGGCCGGCGGCCATGCCCTCGACGCGCTCGGGCGTCAGCAGCAGGCGATCGAGCAGTCCGGCCGAGGTACCCGCATCGCGCGCAGCGGACATATCGAGCTCGTTGGCGGCGACGATGGAGTCGACACCGTTGCGCAGTGCTGCGGCCATGGCGCGCACGGCCTCCTGGCGCTGCTCATCGCTCGCCGTGGCAAACGAGGCCGATGCTGCCTTGGCGGCAACGGCAAGATCGTGGACATACGTGGCTATATCGACCGACATGGGCGGCCCTTTCTCCTAGAAGTTTGCAACCATGGTAGCCGATTTGCGCATGTCCTCGCCCGCGGCGGTAGAATTGGTCAACCCGAAACACCGCAACGAACGGAAGACTCACATGGCCCTCATCACTTCGTACCACGTCCCCGGCCTTTACGTCGAGGACCACAGCATCGACGTCCCCCTTGACTGGCGCGGCCTGGAGCCGATGCTCCTGGCCGTCGGCAGCACCATACGCCGCGGCGCTATGCCGGCACCCATCGCCGGCGCGCCCGAGAGCATCAAGCTCTTCTACCGCGTGGTTTGCGCGCCCGACCGCATCAACGACGATCTGCCGCTGCTTCTGTTTTTGCAGGGCGGCCCCGGCGGCGAGAGCCCGCGTCCGCTGTCGCCCACAAGCGACGGCTGGATCGAGGAGGCCGTCAAGCACTTCCGCGTGGTCCTTCCCGACCAGCGCGGCACCGGACGCAGTAGCTGCGTGGACGGACGCACGATCAAGGCACTGGGTGATCGCGCAACGGCCGCCGGCGCCGATACAGCACGCTCGCAGGCGGACTTCCTCAAGCGCCACCTCGCCAGCTCCATCGTGCGCGATTTTGAGTACCTGCGCCTAGTGGGCTTTGGCGGCAAGCCGTGGGTCACGCTCGGCCAGAGCTACGGCGGCTTTTTGACGCTGAGCTACCTGTCGCTCTTCCCCGAAGGGGTGGCGGCGAGCTTTACCTGCGGCGGCATTCCGCACGTGCCGGCGAGCGCCAGCGAGGTCTACGCGCACACCTTCCCGCGCATGGCCGCCAAGACGCAGCAGTATTACGACCGCTACCCCGCTGACGTCGAGCGCGTGGCAGCCCTGGCCGATACGCTCGAGGCTCAGAAACCCGTGCTGCCCGACGGCTCGCCGATGACGGTCGAGCGCCTACAGCTCATGGGCAGCGACTTTGGCATGAAGCCGAGCTTTGAGCGCATGCATTGGATTATCGATCACGCTTTTGTTGACGGCGACGGCACGCTGGCCTGCGGCGCCTCGGTATCTGACAGCTTTTTGATGCGCGCCTTCGAGCGCACCAACACGCGTACAAACCCGCTGTACTGGACACTGCAGGAGTTCATCTACGCCGACGGCGATACCATGCCCATTCGCTGGGCCGCGGCAGAAGAGAAGGCACGCCGTGCCGAGTTCGACACCCTCGCGCGCCCGCTCATGTTTACCGGCGAGGCCATGTTCCCGTGGATGTTCGAGCAGATGCCCGAGCTTAAGCCGTTTAAACCCGCCATGGACCTGCTGATGGAAGACACCAGCTGGGACAAAATCTACGACCCGCAGCGCCTAGCATGCAACGAGGTGCCACTCCAGGCCGCAGTGTACTTCGACGACATGTACGTGGACTCGGGCATGCAGCTCGATACGCTCAGCCGCGTGGGCAACTCGCATGCCTGGGTGACCAACGAGTTTGAGCACGATGGCCTGCACGGCAGCGTGGTGTTCAAGCACCTCTTCGACGAAGCCCTCAACCGCGGAGACCTGCGCCGGATCTTCTAACAAAGGAGTGTCCCCACCTGCCGGCACATAAGGAACGTCCCCAGGTGCCGGCACGAGAAAGACAGCGCTGCGGGAAACGATCCGCAGCGCTGTCTTTCTTTATGCAAATACGATCAAGTTATCCCTGTGTATCGCGGGCTTCTCGGCCAGGTCTGCCAGCAGGCGGTTGCTGGCGATCTGGTCCTGGCGGCGACCGGCAGCAAGCTCCAGCACGTTCGAATCGGCCTCGGCGATACCGCGAGCGACGACCATACCGCTCGGATCGCACACATCGAGCACATCGCCCTCGGCAAACTGGCCATCGACCTCGCGAATACCCACCGCAAGCAAGGAAGAGCCACGGCTGACCAGCGCCTTCGCAGCACCATCATCGACCGTCACCGAGCCATGCGCCTTGTCGCCCAGTGCGATCCACAGCTTGCGGGGTGCGATGTCCAGACGCTCCGCCGGCGGATCGAACAGCGTGCCCACGCTCTCGCCGCGGGCGAGGCGCACGAGCGCATCGGGTTCCTCGCCCGAGCAGATCACGCTCTGAATGCCGGCCGTCATCAAAATGCGGCTCGCGCGGATCTTGGTGATCATGCCGCCCGTGCCCACCGATGTGGAAGAATCGCCCGCCGAGGCGATGATCTTGGCATCGATCTTATGCACGACCGGGACAAACTCGGCCGTGGGGTCCTCGTGCGGATTGGCGGTATAGAGCCCATCGATGTCCGAGAGCGTCACGCACAGATCGGCAGAAACCAGGCAGCTCACAAGCGCCGCCAGCGTGTCGTTGTCGCCAAACTTGATCTCGTCGACGGTAACGGTATCGTTCTCGTTGACGACCGGCACCACGCCCAGCTCCACCAGACGCAGCAGGGCGTCGCGCGCGTGCAGGTAGGACGTGCGGCGGGCCGTATCGTGGCGCGTGAGCAGCACGAGCGAGGTGAGCAGGTCGCGCGCATGAAACTCCTCGTCGTAGGCCGACGAGATGATGCACTGACCAGCCGAGGCGCAGGCCTGCAGGCTCGGAAGGTCGCCGACCGGCTTGCGGTCGAAGCCCAACACGGGATAGCCACAGGCAATAGCGCCCGAGCTCACCACGACCAGGCGCCAGCCGAGCTTGCGCAGGGCTGAGGCCTGATCGGCAAGCCCGCCGATAAAGGAGCGGTTGACCTTGCCGTCGGCGCCCACCACCGTGGACGAACCGATCTTAACCACCATCGTTTTATAAGAAGTCGTCATACGTCAGACCAATCAACTGTTCAGCGAACGGGCGAGCTGGCGGCCAAGGGAGCGCGATTCGCCCCTACCGCCCAAGTTCATTAGTGAGCCCAGGGAAAGGCAGAAGCCGCGGCCATGTTCTTTCGCACGAGCTCGTCGCGCACCTGTGCCAGGCCCTGCTCCATGCCCACCACATAGGTCTGCGGGTACAGGAAGCGCTTGTAGACCGGATCAAGATGGTCCAGTGCCCAGGCGCAACGCTCGCGTGCGTCCTCGATACTCTCGCGCGGGGCAACAGCGCTGCCATCGCGCACGATCGGCACCAGCAGCTCGCGATACTCAAGCTCGGAAACGTCGGTCACCAGGGCAGCATCGTTCACGGCCACGAGGGTATTGCCGCGCGCGGCACCCTCCCCCGCCAGACGGTCCTCGTCATAGATCATGTCGCAGATCGGGCCGCCAAAGCCGTCGTAATAGCGGCGCACGCGCTGCACGCCCGGGATCGTGCGCTTGTAGGGCTGTTCGGAGAGCTTGACCACCGGCGTCCACGGGTCCGCCTCGCTCGCACGGCGGGCGGAAAGCTTGTACACGCCGCCCAGCGCCGGCTGGTCATAGCAGGTCGCGAGCTTGGTACCCACGCCAAAGCTATCGATAGGCGCACCCTGGTCGAGCAGCGACTGAATCGTGTACTCGTCCAGATCGTTGGAAACCGAGATCCCCACATAGGGCAGGCCCTCGGCATCAAAACGGCCGCGGACATACTTGGAGAGCTTGGCGAGGTCGCCCGAGTCGATGCGAATGGCCGACAGACGCTCGCCTGCCGCCTCCATCTCTTTGGCAACCGTAATGGCATGCTCGCAGCCCTCGCGCACGTCATAGGTGTCGATGAGCAGCGTGCAGTTCTTAGGGCTCGACTTGGCAAACGCACGGAAAGCCTCGAGCTCGGAATCGAAGCTCATCACCCAGCTATGCGCATGCGTGCCAAAGACGGGAATACCGTAGCGGCGACCGGCGAGCACATTGGACGTAGAGGAACAGCCGGCAACGTAGCTCGCGCGCGCGACGGCCAGGCCGCCATCGGGACCCTGGGCGCGGCGCAGACCAAACTCAGCAACGGGACGGCCGTCCGCTGCCAGCACCACGCGCGCCGTCTTGGTGGCGACAAGTGTCTGGAAGCCGATGATGTTGAGCAGCGCCGTCTCGAGCAGCTGGCACTCCAGCGCGGGGCCGGTGACGCGCACCATAGGCTCGCGCGGAAAGACGAGCTCGCCCTCGGGGACGGCGTCGATGTTTACATGTGCACGGAAGTTGCGCAGGTAGTCGAGGAATGCAGGCTTAAACATCGCGCCGCCAGCCGGAGCCTGGAGCGAAGCTAGATAGTCGATGTCCTCGGGCGTAAAGCGCAGGTTCTCGACAAGCTCGGGCAGCTCGGCGGTGCCGCACATGACGGCGTAGGCGCTACCAAAGGGATGGTCGCGATAAAACGCGGTAAAACAACCCTGCTCATTGGCCTTGTCGCTCTCCCACAGGCCCTGGGCCATAGTGAGCTCGTACAGATCGGTGAGCATTGCAATGTCGGTAGGATGCGAGATGTCGGTCAAAGCCATGGGGCGACCTTTCGGATGCGTTGTGCAGAAGTTGAGGGTTGGACGAGGCGGACGTGCGGGCATGGAGCCCGGCGCGAACAGGTTAGTGCAGGCCCATGCTGCTCGTGATCGTGTAGACCATAAAAACGATAAACGCGATGAGGGCGAGCACGATGATGACTTTTTGAGCCGGAGCCATGCCGGGGATCTCATTCTCGCCCGTAGGCTCCTTGGAAGTGACCATGCGCTGGGCAAAGGTCATCTCGTCACGGCTCGGTTTGGGCTCGACGGGCTTGGGGCGGGCGGCTTTCTTAGGCTGAGGCTTGGGCGCGGCAGGCGCAGGCTTCGCGGCGGCGGGCCTGGGCGCGGGGGCGGGCTTGGGCGCGGGGGCGGCGTTCGCGGCAGCCTCCTCGGCCTTCGCGCGCTCGGCACGCAGGGCAGCCAGCTCCTCACGCTCGCGACGGGCCTCTTCCCGAGCCTCGCGGCGGGCCTTCTCGGCGCGGAGCTCTTCCAACTCGGCGCGCTCCTCGTCAGACAGTGGTTGGGACTCAAGCTCGGCCATAGTTCAGCCCTTTCTTTTTAAAAAAAGCCGCCGACACAATGTCGACGGCTTATCAAATCCAAGGGTGGAGACGAAGGGAGTCGAACCCTCGGCCTCTGCCATGCGACGGCAGCGCTCTCCCAACTGAGCTACGTCCCCAAGACAAGTTGATATTTTACCTACGGCTCGCCAACTGTCAACGCCCAATAACCAGTCTTTTTGGGACGGGTCTATTTTGACTACCTTTCGAGCAAGCGATCCTCTCAATGATTTTTAATCCCCGTCCCAGAAAAATCATCGACGAACGCGCTACTTTGCGCTGGTGAGGACGCCGGTGGTGTCGAAGGCCGGGGTAAAGCTCTCGTCTACCGCGCCGCCCTCTTGCCAGAACATCGTCGTAAATCCCAGGTCATCGGCATGGTCGAGCACCTGCTCGTACTCCTCGCGCGTCACGGCGCGTGCCAGGCCACCGCCCTGCTCGCGCATGAGCGCGTTGGGCGTGTACTGGTTCATGACCGAGATCGGCACATCGCCCACCGTCTGCCACACCAGGTCCAGCACGCGGCATGAATCGTCTGCATGTCCCGGCAGCACCAGATGGCGCACGATGATGCCGCGCTTCATGAGCCCGTCCTCGTCCACCAGCTCTCCCCCGCGGCGCTCGATCTCGCGCGCCATCTGAGCCAGGCCCGACACGGCCACACGCGGGTAATCCTTAATATGAGAGAGCGACTGCGCAAGCGCCGCATCGGCATACTTAAAGTCGGTAAGCCACACATCGACCAGATCGCCGAGCGCCGCCACGGCACTCGCGCGCTCATAACCGCTCGTGTTATAGACGATTGGGATGACCAGCCCGCGTGCCCGTGCCGCGGCAATCGCAGCCGGCAGCAGATGCGCGTAGTGCGTCGCCGTCACCAGGTTGATGTTGTTGGCGCCCTGGTCCTGCAGCTCCAACATAATCTCGACCAGGCGCTCGGGCGAAATCTCAAGCCCAAAATTGCCTGTCGAGATCTCGTGGTTCTGGCAATAGACGCATTTGAGCGAACAGCCGCTAAAGAAAATCGTACCCGAGCCGGCCTCGCCCGAAATGGACGGCTCCTCCCACATATGGAGCGCCGCGCGGGCGACCTTAAGCGTGTCGTCGGCGCCGCACACGCCACGCGCGCCCTCGCCGCGCGCCGCACCGCAACGGCGCGGACACAAATGGCAGGCGGGCGAAAAAAGTTCGGTCAACGACGTCGGCATAAAAACATGCTCCAAAACAACGATTCAGCAGCTCAAACGTAAAGGGCCAGACCGCGTAGACGGCTCCGTCCCTAAGGCGCCGTAATCGTCCGACACGATTTTTGTAATGTCAAGACTGGAATCGATAAAGTGCCGCTTTATGATGTAGGTATTCCGCCCCCCGCGGAGCAACTGGGTGAACCGTCGCGTTTATTTAGGGAGCCCACACAGTCGTACCTAGTACAGGTATCCTTCGTTGTTAAGGACGCTGGAACAGTCGATGAGGGCACCCACCTGTTTTAGGTGGGTTCATTTTCGTAACGTGGGGGGTGGTTTTCTTTTGTCGAAAATCGCCATTACAGTCCATATGGATCCCCGCCGGCATCCCGACAAGCCATCGACAACATCCCAATATCTGGTAAGCGCGTGATTATCGCTGCGTGCAATTACATGCACCCCCCTTGGTCGAGTATTATGGTTCGGCTATGCCCTTTGCGCATGGCGTTCTTCTGACCTTTTCCTTCGACGCTTGGCGGTTTTTAGATTCATGGCTTCATCCCCGAGCTACATACCGTACCTATGCGTGGCAGCGGCGGCTTTTATCACGACCTTCCTCGCGGTGCCCCTGGTCAAGCGCTTGGCAATTAAGCTCGATGCCGTCGACTATCCTTCTAAGCGCCGCATCAACACCAAGCCCATCCCGCGTTTGGGCGGAACGGCGGTGTTTTTGGGCCTGGTCGTTGCCTGCATTGTGCAAATCCTAGGCACCTGGCACCTAGGCTGGCCACCCGTCCTGGTGCCGCACCCGCGCCTTCACATTAGCTATCCCATGCTGGCGCTCTCCTTTACCGTCATCTTTGCGACCGGCGCTATCGACGACGTCTTCCAGCTCAAGCCCAAGCAAAAGCTGGCCGGACAGGTCCTCGCCGCGCTTATCGCCTGTATCGGCGGCCTAAAAATCGGCGTCATCGTCAACCCGTTTGCCCCCGGCGAGATCATGCTCGGATGGCTCGCCTACCCCATCACCGTGATCTATCTGGTGGCATTCTCCAACATCATTAACCTCATCGACGGCCTCGACGGCTTGGCCACGGGCATCTGCGGCATCGCCTCGTTCACCATGTTTTCGATGGCCGTTCTCTCGGGCCGTATCGACGCCGCTGCGCTCTCCATTGCGCTCTTTGGCGCCTGTCTGGCCTTTTTGCGCTATAACTTCAACCCCGCAAGCATCTTCTTGGGCGACTCGGGGTCGTTGCTTCTGGGCTTTGCACTGGGCTCCATCTCGCTGCTCAACGTGAGCCGCACCGCCGCACTCACCTCGCTTATCATCCCGCTCATCGTTGCCGGCGTGCCTATCATCGACACGTTTAGCGCCATCGTGCGCCGCAAGCGCGCCCACATTAGCATTGGGCAGGCCGACAAGGGCCACATCCACCACCGCCTGATCCAAGAAGGCTACAACCAAAAACAGGCTGTGCTGCTCATCTATGCCTGGTGCATTATGCTTTCGGCCGGCGCCGCCGCCATCAATCAGGTCGAGGTGCCCATGCGCGTGCTCATCTTTACCGTGCTCACCATTGGCTCGGCGGCCTTTGCCAAGCATCTACATCTGTTTGAGCCCGTGCTGCGCCACCATTACAACAAGCGCACGCACGAGGACGAGCTGGTCACCCCCGACGACCCCGTTTTTAAGCAAGAGGAGCAGGCAGCCGAGGAGCGCAAAGAAGAGCGCCACCACAAGCTCTAGGGCAAGCTGCCGAGGATGTGCCAAGGCACCGTTGGTCAAGCGCGGCCGCGCCGCACCCATCGCACAAGCCGCCCCTCTCCTGCCCCTCACCCACTCACGCCCACCCCTCTCAATAAACACGCTATCATCAAGACCTGCGAACGAACGTTAGGAGCAATCATGCCAAACGAGAACAGCTACGAAGTCGCGCTGCAAAAGAGCAACGCCATTCGCGAGGACCTGACCAAAACGCCCGAGAAGTTCACCATGCTCACCGGCGACCGCCCCACCGGCCGTCTGCACCTGGGCCACTACTTCGGTACCCTCAAGGGCCGCGTTGAGCTGCAGAACATGGGCGCCAAGACCAACGTGCTCATCGCCGACTACCAGGTCATCACCGACCGCGACACGACTGAGCACATCCAGGACAACGTGTACAACATGGTCATGGACTACCTTGCCTGCGGTATCGACCCCGACAAGACTATGATCTACGCGCACTCCGCCGTGCCCGCCGCAAACCAGCTCATGCTGCCGTTCCTGTCGCTGGTGTCCGAGGCCGAGCTGGCGCGCAACCCCACGGTCAAGGCCGAGATGGAGGCCTCGGGCCACGAGCTCACCGGCCTTCTGCTCACCTACCCGGTGCACCAGGCCTGCGACATTCTGTTCTGCAAGGGCAACGTCGTGCCCGTCGGTCGCGACCAGCTGCCGCACATCGAGCTCACCCGCACCATCGCACGCCGCTTTAACAACCGCTACGGCAAGGTATTTCCCGAGGTCGAAGCACTGCTGTCCGAGACCCCGCTGCTTCCCGGCCTTGACGGTCGCAAGATGAGCAAGAGCTACGGCAACGCCATCAATATTTCGATGACCGCCGAGGAGACGGCCAAGCGCATCAAGAAGAGCCAAACCGACTCCGAGCGCATGATCACGTTCGATCCCGAGAACCGCCCCGGCGTGTCCGGCCTGCTTTCGACGGCTGCCATCTGCACCGGTCGCTCCGAGGTCGAGATTGCCGAGGAGATCGGCATGGGCGGCTCCGGCCAGCTCAAGAAGTACGTGACCGAGGCCGTCAACGAGTACTTCGCGCCGATCCGCGAGCGTCGCCAGCGCTACGAGAACGATCTGGACTATGTGAAGGACGTCCTGCACGAGGGCAACCGTCGCGCCAACGAGATTGCCGAGCAGACCCTGGCAGAGGTTCAGGACGCCATGGGCATGGTGTACTAGACCGATCTGTTGGCTTGAGCTTTCGATTGCTTTAGGGCGGGCGTTACGGCGTCCGCTTTTTTTGGAGCCGGACCGCTTCGGCTCCGTCCATCGCACTCCCCCGACAAACAGGAACAGGCCCGCCGGCAGTTAGTTGCCAGCGGGCCTGTTCCCGAAGTACACCGTTGAATCGCACAGAGGGGAGGAATGCGAATCAAACTCAACAGGGCAGGCTTTTTCATCGCCTATTGCCTGCTCCGTTGCTGAAACCAATATAGTTCACCGTGGTTTACTTTGCAGCATCAATATCGCCCGCCATACCTTCTCCATAAGTTAGCTCCGGTAAACATGCAACGGAAAACCACCACAAAGGGGACAGGCACCTTTGTGGTGGTTTTGACCACGGCGGAGCCGCTAGAGTCCGGCAGGCCAGCGACAAGCGGCCAAGTCGACGTGCATGTCATCCTTAAACGCCACACCCTCCCCTAACAAAAGCTCACGTTGAGCATCGGGACCGCCAAAAGCAAAACCCTCGCATATGTGCCCGTCGGCAAACACCACGCGGTGACAGGGAATCTCGCCGGGGCGCGGATTACTATGCAGGGCATACCCCACGTACCGCGCACTTCGTGGACGACCGGCAAGCAGAGCCACCTGACCATACGTGGCGACCATCCCCTCGGGGATTTGCTCGACCACCTCGTACACCCGTTCAAAAAAGCCCTCAGACGCCATTGCTCGCTCCCTTCCACCCGGAAAAGCATAAACCACCACAAAGGGCCTGTCCCCTTTGTGGTGGTTTATGGCAGGTCGGTTAGTTGGCGGGCTGGAAGAAGGCTACTGCTACGGCGCCGGGGCCAACGTGGGTGCCGATGGTGGCGCCGATGGTGTGAACGGGCAACTCGCCCTCGGTGTGGCCAGCCCAAAGTGCCGCGCTGTCCTCGATATACTTCTTGAGCACCGCATCCGAAAGACCCGTATAGCCGAGCGCCAGCGGCATGGAAAAGTCGATGCCGCCCGCCTTTTCGACCTTTTGGTTCAGCAGGTTGCGGCCGTTCTTGGAACCGCGCGCCTTGCCCAGCTGCACGATCAGACCGTCCTCGACAGCCACCACAGGCTTTACGTTGAGCAGCGTGCCCACGGCGCCGGCCGCAGCAGACAGACGACCGCCGCGCACCAGGTACTCCAGCGTCTCGAGCAGGCCGATAACCACCACACGGTCGCGCACGGCCTCGACAGCCGCCGCGATCTGGGCCGCGCCCTGGCCCTCGTCCACTAGGCGCAGGGCATGCTCGACCAGCACGCGCTCACCCAGGGTAACGTTATTGCTATCAACCACATACACGTCGCCGCCCGGCGCCTCGGCAAGTGCGGTACGGGCGCTCTGATTGGTCCCCGAAAGTTTGGCACCCACGGTAATAATCACCGCCTCGTCGCCGGCCTCACGTGCTTCGGCAATCGCCTGCGAAAAGGCGTACGGGTTGACCTGACCGGTCTTGGGCAGCTCGTCGCGCTCCACGAGCATCTCGTAAAAGCGCTGGTGATCGATGTCGACGCCATCCATATACACATCGGTGCCAAAGGTAACGGACAGCGGCAAGACGGACAGCGCCGGGTGCTCCGCCGGCGACATATCGCTGGCGGAATCGGTAATAATGCGGACGGACATAGCGAATCCTTTCTTGCGCAAGTCTCGCGCAGGGAATTTTGACAGCAATGTCCCGGCACGGCGTACGCGCTCAAACGGGACGATGCAGTTCTTGGCTGAAAGCTAGCGCCAGCGCGGCTCTAGATCTCGCGCAGGGTGTTGAGAATCGTGCGCAGCGACGCATACATCTGCTCACGCTGCTCCACACCCATAGCCTTACCGGTGGTATCGAGCACCTCGCGAATGATGCGGTCCGCCTCGCTCATGCTCTCGCCGCCTAGAGCGGTCAGGCGCACCGGAGCACGATACTTAACGGCGGCATCGCCCGAATCATCGACCTCGACGTAACCGCCCTCCTCCAGATGCGCGAGCGTGCGCGAGACGGCGGCACGGGTCACGCCTGCCATGCGAGCCAGGTCAGCACCAGTCAGGCCGTCCTTGCTGCGCTCAAGATAGTACAGGCACATAACGTCGGAGCCCTTGAGGCCCAGCCTTGCGCCCTCGGATGTCTTAATGCGCTGGATCTCCTTGTAGAGCCCGCTGATCAGTCCGACAAAGTCCTCAAAACGTGTCTCGTCGTTCTGCTGCATGGGAGACGACCGCCTTTCGCTTGCATAATGCTTACGGGTAAACATCTTAGTCGCATAAGCCGACACCTGTACCCAAATATCCCATTTGTTAACCAATCAACATAAAAACCACCACAAAGGGGACAGGCACCTTTGTGGTGGTTTGGGGCATCAATAGGTTCTAGGCGTCGCTACAGCTCCACGCAAGGATTGTCGCGGGTCACAAGCGTCTTAACGACAACCGTCGCTCCCAGATAGCGCTCGAGCAGCTCGGCTAAGCGATCGATCGCGGCCTGGCAATCCCCCATCCGCTCGGGCTCCACGCACTCAATCGCCAGGAACGCATCGGCCGAATCGTCGGACAGCGCCGTGCGAACGCCGTCGCGCCAGTTCCAGCAGCGGCACACGGCGCCCGCGTCATCAATGTAGGCGAGCTCGCCGGGAAGCGTCGGGTCATCTGTCTCCTCGCCAAGCGGCAGAAACGCATCGCCACCGTCGGTCACCGCCAACCGCAGATCGCCCTCGATAGCATGTAGGTCCTCGCCGCCAACGGGCAGCGCGTAGGTCAGCGACACCGTGTTGTAGATGTCCACCGCGGGCGTAATGTGGCCCACCGGTTTGCCCTTGAGCACGCGCTTGAGCAAGTTCTCGATCGAACAGCGGGCGCCCTTTTTGGTCTTGAACAGCCGATAAGCCTCGCGCCATGCCTTGACCGGTGCGTTCTCGCTGATAGTATCGCTGGTCAGATGACGCTCCGCGTCGATATTGGCGCGGTCGAGCAACGCCGCGATCGCATCCACGTCCTCTTGAGGAATCTGAGCCGCGGGCTTCATGCCCTTTACGACCACAACACCGACAGCCGCCTGCGGAAATAGCTCCCAAAACGAATCCTCGGCAACGAAGCTCTTCATGTGCCCTCCCTTCATAGCATGCGCCCGAGCCCGGGTGCCTAAACAAAAAGCGCCCTTACGACGGCCACCTTCAAAGTCCTACGGTGCCGCCACAAGAGGGCTTACGCTGCCCCTATCCGGAGAAGGGAGCGATATGTCAGGCGTATTGTAACCCGAGTCATCCGTGCGAGTAAAACCACCACAAAGGCGCCTGCCCCCTTTATGGTGGTTTTGAGTCGGAAACAACGCTAGTGTCGGAGTCCCAACAAGCCGCGGCCGCGATGACGGGCGCCGGCGTGCACCTGAGCGTGCGGACCGGCGGCCTTCACGGACTCGGGCAGGTGCGAGTACTTCTTCTCGAAGTTCTCCTCGAACATCACGGCCAAGTTGTGCGCCGCCTCGTCGTAGCGCGCGGTGCTCTGCCAGTACTGGCGCGGCACCAGGATGCCGTCGGGTACGCCGTGACACGTGGTGGGAATGTCGACGTTAAAGATATCGTCGTGGACGAATTCGCTGTCCTCGATGGTGCCGCCGAGGGCGCGCGCGACCAGGGCGCGCGTGTAGGCCAGCTCAATGCGATGGCCAACGCCGTAGCCGCCGCCGATCCAGCCGGTGTTGACCAGATAGACGCGGGTGTGACCGTCGGCGATGCGCTCGCCGAGCATCTTAGCGTAGACCATGGGGTCGAGCGGCATAAACGGCTCGCCAAACAGCGAAGAGAACGTGGGCGTGGGCTCGGTGACGCCGACCTCGGTGCCGGGAATCTTAGCCGTAAAGCCCGTCACAAAGTGGTACATGGCGGCATCGGCCGTCAGGCGTGAGATGGGCGGCAACACGCCAAAGGCGTCGCAGGTCAGGAAGAGCACGACGCTTGGAGTGGTGCCCATACCCTTGGTCCACGCGTTGGGAATGTGCTCCACAGGGTATGCCACGCGCGTGTTGTGCGTGATCGAGACGTCGTCGTAGTTGGGCTTGCGGCTCTCGTCGAGCACCACGTTTTCGCAGATCGCGCCAAAGCGGACAGCGTTGAAGATTTCAGGCTCGTGGAAGGCGTCCAGGCCCTCGCACTTGGCGTAGCAGCCGCCCTCGATGTTAAAGATGCCCATGTCGGACCAGCCGTGCTCGTCGTCGCCGATCAGTAGGCGTGTGGGGTTGGCCGAAAGCGTGGTCTTGCCGGTGCCGGACAGACCAAAGAACACGGCGGTCTCGTGTGTGACAGGATCCATGCTGGCCGAGCAGTGCATGGGCAGCACGTCGTCCTCGACGGGCAGCAGGTAGTTCATAACGCTGAAGATGGACTTTTTGATCTCACCGGAGTAACCGGTGCCGGCAACCAGAATCACGCGCTCCTGGAAGTTGATGACCACGGCGGCGCTGGAGTTGAGGCCCTTAATGGCGGGATCGCACTGGTAGCCGGGAGCGGCGAGCACGCAAAAGTCCGGCTCACCGGTGCGCGCAATTTCGCGAGCGAGCGGGCGAGCGAGCATCTGCTTAATAAAGAGTGCCTGGCTGGCACGCTCGCAGGCGACGAGCAGTCGGCGCGTGTGGTTGCGGTCGGCGCCGGCCATGCCGCGGGTGACGAACACATCGCGCTCGTTGAGGTAGTTGACGATACCGGCCTTGATGGTCTCGTAGCTCTCGATCGAAAGCGGTCGGTTGACGGCGCCCCAGGCGATCTTGTCGTGAACATCGGGGGTGTCAACGATAAAGCGGTCATTGGGGGAACGACCAGTGCGCTCCCCCGTCTCGATCACTAGCGCGCCGTTAGATGCCATGCGGCCTTCTTCACGGCGGATGGCGTGCTCGACGAGCTCCGCGGCAGGCAGATCGACCAGCAAGCGGGGCTGGTTCTCGGCGGGATCTTCGACCAGCTTAAGACCAAAGTTGGACAAAACTTCTGCAGGGGTAACACCAGGCATGGGGGCCTCCTTTAAAAACGCGACACGTGGACGCGGCGCGCACTTTACTCACGTAAAGCTCGTTGTACCCGATATGCAAAAACGTTTTTGCGGCAAGGGCGGCAAGCCCGCCCAACGGTCAAAAATCGCAGGCAAGCGGCCTAGTCATTGGGGACGTTTTTAAACGACTAGTCGTTGGAGACGTTCTTGAACAGGCAACATTCAAGGAGTGTCCCCGGATGCCGGCACTTAGGGACGTTCCCAAAGTGCCGGCACATAAGGAACGTCCCTAAGTGCCGACTACAGCGGCAAGCCTTGGCCGAGCATGGCTATGGCGCTCATCAGGACCAGCATGCCGGCGGCGTAGGGCAGGACGGCGCCCAGGAGCTCGGCATCCTTACCGCGCACGTGCACGGCGGCAAGACCAATGGCGAGTGTCTGCGGCGAGATCATCTTACCGGCGGCGACGCCCAAGGCGTTCAACGCGACCATCCAGTAGTCGCTCACACCCAGCGCGGTGGCAGCCTGGCTCTGAATGGGACCAAACAGCATGCCCGAAGACGTGCCCGAACCGGTCACGAACGCACCGACCGCACCGATCCACGGAGCCAGAATCGGGTACAGACCGCCAGCGACCGCAATGCAAAACGCGCTGATCGACGAAATCATGCCGGCATAGCCCATCACCTTGGCGCAGCCCAGCACCGAAAGCATGGTGATAACCGTCGGCATCATCTGCTTGACGGTCGCGGCCAGCACCTCGCCCATCATGCGCGGCGAAGCACCCTGAATGGCGCCGCCGACAAACGCCGCCAGGAAAATCCAGATGCCCGGCGTGTTGATCCACGAAAACGTGAGCGTGCCGGGGTTCTCGCCGCAATACACCTGCACCTGGCTCGCAAACGGCGCGAGCGCGGCATGCACGGCGGGCACCAGGTTAGACGTGCCCAGCAGCAGCACGAAGATCAGGATGAAGCACGACCAGGCCGAAAGCTCCGACTTAACGGTGAGCTTCTCCCCCGCCTCGATATTCATGTGAAAGCGTGCGTCCAGATGCCCCGACTTCTCGGCACGCATAGCAAGCGCAGCTGTCAGCCCGAGCGAAACGATAGAACCGACGACGACGGCAAGCTCGGGACCCACAAACCTAGCAACGACCAGAGCCGCACCGGCAAAGGACACGCCGGAGAGCACGGCGATGCCCGCCACGCCACGTAGGCGCTCGGCAACGCCTGCAACGCTGCCCTGGTCATCGGCAACACGACCAGCAACCAGTACGATAAACAGCGGCATCATCACAAAGAAAGGCGCCAACTGCACCAGCTGAACGGTCGCCAGGTGCAGGAAATCCAGACCCACCAAGTCGGCAACGGACACCGTGGGGATGCCGATGGAGCCGTAGGGCGTGGGCACGCCGTTTGCCAGCAGGCAGATGAGCACGGCGGGCACGGCCTCAAAACCCAGGCCCGCGAGCATGCCGGCAGGAATGGCGACAGCGGTACCGAAGCCGGCCATGCCCTCCATAAAGCCACCGAAGCACCAAGCCACGAGCAGCGCCAGCAGGCGGCGGTCGCTGCTGATGGAGGTGATCATGCTGCCGATCACGTCCATGGCGCCCGTACGAACGCACAGGTTATACGTGAACACCGCGGCGATGATCACCAGGACAATGGGCCACAGAGCCATCAAAAAACCTTCGAGCGAGGCGGTCGCGATCTGCGCTGCCGGCAGGTGCCACCATGCGAAGGCAAGCAAGCACGAAAGGACAAACGATCCGATAGCGGCCTTCCAAGCTGGCCATTTAAAGCACAGTAGCATCACGACCAGCCAAATAATCGGCACAAGAGCCAGTAAGAATGCGGCGACGTCCATAGGTAGAAGCTCCTTGGTGCCGCGTGGGCGGCATCGGGGGTGTCACAAAACTTCAACAGGATACCGCACGTTTACCGACAAATTACAGCCGCCTGCCGAAAATATTGAACAATCCGTTCAAAAACACGAGCGAACACCGCCGCGTCTATACTAAAGCGCAGCAATAGAAAGGACTCCGCTTTGAGCATCACGCCCCTCGATAGCATTCGCCGCGCCATCGCCCGCCGCAACGGCATCTCCAACCCCGCTGCATCGAGAGACGGCGCCGCGAAGGCCCAAGGCGGCCGCATTGAGAACGGCCTCTTCCCTGCCTCGCACACTGCCGAGGAACTCGCACGCATCCAAGAGCTAAGTCAGCGCAACGCCGGCGGCCCCAATAGCAGCCAAGCCACACGTCGCCGGCGCGAACGCGATCGCAAGCCCGGCCCCGTCCGTCGCATGGTCAACGCTTGGTGGAACCGTCTGCTCGGCGCCGTCTACGGCGGCGGCTTCTCCATGCAGGAAGCGGAATACGAGGAGCACGCCACCCGCCGCGATTACCTTTGGAACACCCTCGGCACCGCCGTGTGGGGCTTGGCGTTTCCGCTGCTCACCATCGTGTCCACACAGCTCGCGGGTGCCGAGGAGGCCGGCAAGTTCTCCATCGCCTTCGTCACCGGCACGCTCATCATGATCGCGTGCAACTACGGCGTGCGCAATTTCCAGGTATCAGACATCGACGAAAAGACGTCCTTCGCCTCCTACCAGCTCAATCGTTGGATCTGCGGAGCCCTAGCCCTGGGCTGCGGCCTGCTCTACAGCAGCGCCCGCGGCTATGACGCGCATATGGCGACGATCGGCCTGGGCGTCTACCTCTACAAGGTGATTGACGGCGTCGCCGACGTGTACGAAGGCCGCCTGCAGCAGGCCGACAAGCTCTACCTGGCCGGCATGAGCCAAACGCTACGCTCCGTCGGCGTCATCGCGGTCTTTAGCGTGGCGCTGTTCCTTACGCGCAGCATGCCCATCGCGGCCATGGCCATGGGCATCGCCGCAATCGCCTCGCTCGTGCTGGTCACCGCGCCGCTCGCCCTGCTCGAAACCGAAAAATCGCGCCGCGTGAGCCTGCGCGAGGTCGGCCACCTGTTTGTCCAGTGCGCCCCGCTCTTTGGTGCACTGTTCTTGTTCAACCTTATTGAGAGCATGCCCAAGTTTGTGATGGAAGGCACGCTGGCATACAAATATCAGCTGTACTTTAATGCCCTGTTCTTTCCAGCTCAGGCTATTCTGTTGAGCATTGGATTTGTCTATAAACCGCAGCTCCTGCGCTTGTCGAGCATTTGGGCTAATCCTCGCAAGCGTCGTCGCTTTGACCTGATTATTGTTGCCGTTATGGCGCTGATCGTGGTCATCACCGGCGTGTGCGCCGCATTTATGGCAGGTCCCGGTATTCCCCTCATGAGCTTTATGTACGGCCTCAGCTTTGAGCGCTACCGCACGCTGGCGCTGCTGATGGTCGTCGCCGGCGGCGTCACCGCGGCAATCGACTTTATCTATGCCATCATCACGGTGCTGCGCCATGCCGGCGACGTCACCAAGATCTACCTGATTTGTTTTGCCGCGAGCGTGGTACTGCCGGTGATTCTGATCAATCTGCTCGGCCTGATGGGCGCCGTCGTGAGCTACCTAGCCATCATGGCCCTACTGCTGGTACTGTTGATTATCGAGTACGCCCACATCCGCCAACGCATCGAACGCGACCGCAACCCATACGGAGCCTAATTAGCTGCCCCCGGTCACCGGAATTTGCGATGGAATCGCCCCGGCTGGGGTCTCGTTGCGAACAATATGCATCACGCAAAACTAAGTGAGTAGACTTTTACCGAATCCCCGACCACACCGACAGAGCACAAGTCTGTGACCTGCGATTTTATTGAGGCAAATATGTTGGGTGCTCGGCATTTCCAAAAAAGCCTACTCACTTAGCCAGCGGGCAGCCAAATGATTATTTAATCCCCGTCCCAGAAAAATCATTTGATGGGCAGAAGGGCAAAAGCAGTCAAAAAAGCCCCGTCCCAAATTAGCTACCCTTTGCGCCATCATTCTCCAGGGTTGATATTTGCGTAGAACTCGGCCCCGTCGTCCAGGCGCAGGATGCCCACGCGGCCGAACTCGGAGCCGGTGGCGGCGGCGCAGTCGATGTCGATGCGATCGGACACACCGGCAGTGTCCTCGCCGCCCAAGCGCACGATCTGCCCGCGTCCCGATTCCTCATCGAGCCCCGCCAGACCACCGACCTCGCAATAGCGCCCAAGCGATACCGTGGGCGTGTGACCGCTCACCACGACCGGGCCCTTGCCCTCGGTAGAAAGCAGCCCTGTCGGGGCATCCCAATAGCCATGGCGAATCCAGAGCAGGTCATCGGACGACTGTACGGCGAGCATTTGCTGCAGCAATTCGCGATCGGCGCCAACCGCTCCGGCACCATCGGCACAATCCACGTCGTGCTCAAGCAAAAACGCCTGGGCTGCCTCGGTCTCAATACCGGCATGCACCAGCAGGTACGGGCGCTCATCGGTCTCGGCCACCGCATACAGCGGCAACCCGGCCATCCAGCGCACAAGCTCCTCGTACGCCTCAAATTCCATGTCGTTGAGCTGCTCGCGCGTCGTCCAGCCACCGTTGATATCCCAGGTCTCGGCATCGAGCGGATCCTGGCCAATGATGGCATCGAGCATGATCTGCTCGTGATTACCCTTGAGCACGTGGGCGTTGGGCAGCGAGCGCACGAGCTTAATAACGCCGACCGAATCGGGCCCGCGATCGATCATGTCGCCCAGCACGTACAGCGTGTCGTCGGAAGTCAACGAGATCTTAGACAGGGCCTCGTCAAGCGCACGCACGTGCCCGTGAGCATCAGATGTCACATAGATCGCCATGGTACGCCTCTCCTTGCATTGCGGCCGAAGCCCGGTGCCGCAACTAAAACTTCAAGTTGAACTTAAACGTTACCCATTGTACTCCGTTGCAATAAAGCTGGAAAGGGTTTCCGAGCAGAGGCAAAAACGGCAGCCGTCTATGACGATATCGCGCACGCCCGCAATCCAACCCCATAAACCCACCATCTTTGGGTACAAATAACCGCAGACAACTGACCGTGCCACGCCAACCACCCAGGAGCGGACACTATCCATGAACCAGATCCTTCTCTTGTATCGGCCTCGTCATCATTTTGTGCCTGACCATCAAACCCGTCGGCAAAAAACTCCCCTTCCCCACCCTGCTCATCTTTATCGCACTCGGCATGCTGTTGGGCGTCAACGGCCCGGCGCATATCGACTTTAGCGACTACGCGCTCACCGAAACCGTCTGCAGCACGGCGCTGCTGTTCATCATGTTCTACGGCGGCTTTAACACCAATATCGACCGCGCCAAGCCCGTCGCTGCGCCGGCGGTGCTGCTGAGCACGCTCGGCGTCGTCATCACTGCCGGCATCACCGGCGTGTTCGTCCACTTCGCGCTGGGGTTCGACTGGATCGGCGGCCTGCTGCTTGGATCGGTCGTGGCATCCACCGACACGGCAAGCGTCTTTAGCGTTCTGCGCGAGCACAACCTGTCGCTGAGGGGCGGCACCGACTCACTGCTCGAGGTCGAATCGGGCTCCAACGACCCCGTCGCCTACATGCTCACTGCCGTGCTCGCCACACTCGCGGCCGGCGGCGACATCAACATTCCCGCACTGCTGGCCAAGCAGATTATCCTGGGCGTGGGCCTGGGCCTTGCCATCGGCTGGGCGGCGGGCCGCCTGATTGAACGCGCGCACGCAACGGCCGAGGGCGCGCAGACCATCTTTTTGTTCGCCGTGGCCATCGTCGCCCACGCGCTGCCGAGCTACCTGGGCGGCAACGGCTTTTTGGCCGTATACCTGGCCGGCATTGTGCTGGGTGCCAGCGACATCACCGGCAAAGTCGAGATGGCGCACTTTTTTGACACCCTCACCGAAATGGCCGAGATGACCATCTTCTTTTTGCTGGGCCTGCTCGTCACGCCCGCACGCCTGCCGCAAATGCTGCTGCCGGGCCTGGCGCTCATGGCGTTTATGCTCTTTGTGAGCCGCCCCATCGCTGTCGGTCTGCTGTTAGCGCCCTTTAAGACCAATCCTCGCCAAGTCGCGCTCGTAAGCTGGGCGGGCCTGCGTGGCGCGGCTTCGGTCGTCTTTAGCCTCTTTGCCGTGGTGGCCGGTGTTCCCGGTGGGCACGACCTATTTGACCTGGTGTTTATAATTGCCGTGTCGAGCATTGTGGTGCAGGGCTCGCTGCTGCCGGCGGTGGCGAAGAAGCTCGATATGATCGATGCGACCGGCGACGTGCGCTGCACCTTTAACGACTACCGCGACGAAGACGGCATGTCGTTTGTAAAGCTCAAGGTGGGCGCTGGACATCCGTTTGCCGGACGCTCGCTCGCGGACATTGGCAGCGCGACGGACATGCTCGTGGCCCTGGTGCTTCGTGACGGTGCGCACCCGGTGCTGCCCAATGGCGACACCGTGATCCAGGAAGGTGACCTGCTGGTGATGGCCGCTCCAACGTTCGAAGAGCGTGCCGAGGTTACGCTGCGCGAGGTCACCGTGACCCCCCCCCACGGTCGCCTGGCCGGCCAGCGTCTGCGCGATGTGCCGCAAGGCAAGCATCCGTTTATTGTGGTGATGCTCAAACGCGACGGCCAAACGATCATCCCCGACGGAAACACCCTCATATACGCCGGCGACGAAGCCGTCATTGCCACGCTGGCATCGTAGTGACCAGGAGGTGGCTAATTTGCGACGAAGAGATCAAGCGCCTAGAGAGCCTCATGCCTTCGCTCGCTGATTTGGATTTGCCTAAGGAGTAAAGCACCCCTCCCCCATGTAACCATCCTGTAAATCATAGCGGCGCACTCGAGTTTTAACGTGATGCGGTCGCGTCTGGCGCTCCACTGTGCTAAAGTATCCCGAACGTTCAAACGACTACGAGGGGGAACTAGAAGATGGCACGTGTGCACAACTTCTCAGCTGGCCCGGCCGCACTACCCACAAGCGTGCTCGCCGAGATCGCCGACGAGATGATGGACTACCGCGGTTGCGGCATGTCCGTGCTCGAGATGAGCCATCGATCTAGCATGTACCAGCAGATCATCGACGACGCCGAAGCAACCCTGCGCCGCCTGCTGAGTATCCCCGACAACTACCATGTCCTGTTTTTGCAGGGCGGCGCCACGCTGCAGTTTGCGGGCATCCCCATGAACTTCATGCGCCGCGGCCGCGCCGGCTACGTCGTGACCGGCAACTTCGCCAACAAGGCGTACAAGGAGGCCGCCAAGTACGGCGAGACCGTGCTGCTCGCGAGCTCCGAGGACACCAACTTCGACCACATTCCCACCATGGCCGATATCAACGCGCGCATTGCCGCCGAGGCCGCGGGCGACGGGCTCGACTACGTCTACATCTGCCAGAACAACACCATCTTTGGCACCATGTACCACGAGCTGCCCAACTGCGGCGACGTGCCGCTGGTCGCCGATGTCTCGAGCTGCTTTCTGTCGCAGGCGCTCGACGTTGAGCGCTACGGGCTCATTTACGCCGGCGCGCAGAAAAACGCCGGTGCCGCGGGCGTGACCGTGGTCATCGTGCGCGACGACCTCATCGCCGACGGCCCCGCCTTTGCGCAGACGCCGCAGTACATGGACCTTAAGGCCCAGGCCGCCAAGGGCTCCATGCTCAACACGCCCAACACCTTTGGCATCTACGTGTGCGGCAAGGTGTTCCACTGGGTCGAGCAAACCGGCGGACTTGCAGCCATGGCCGAGCGAAACTGGGCCAAGGCCAATCTGCTCTATGACCTGCTCGAGCACAGCGAGCTGTTCCATGGCACCACGCAGGCCGACAGCCGCTCCATCGCCAACGTCACCTTCCGCACCGGCGACGCCGAGCTCGACGCGGCCTTTGTCGCAGGCGCGGCCAAGCACCAGATTCAAAACGTCAAGGGCCATCGCCTGGTGGGCGGCATGCGCGCCAGCGTCTACAACGCCGTAACCATGGAAGATGTGCAGGCACTGGCCTCGTACATGAAGGACTTCGAAGTACAGCATAGTTTGAGTCCGCGATCTAACTAGCCCGCAACGCGCGGGCCGACCAGCCACTTCAAACCACCTGTTTAAACCAAACCTGCTAAGGAGTTTTTCCATGCGTAAGATTAAGACCATCGACGACATCACCAAGGACGGCAAAGTCGAGTTTGGCGAGGGGTACGAATTTGTGAGCACCGCCGAAGAGGCCGACGCCATCCTGATGCGCTCGACCGACCTGCACGGCTACGAGCTGCCCGAGGGCATCCGCGCCATCGCCCGCTGCGGCGCCGGCGTCAACAACATCCCCGTCGAGGAGTACGCCAAGAAGGGCGTCGTCGTCTTTAACTCCCCCGGCGCCAACAGCAACGCCGTCAAGGAGCTCGTCCTGGGCATGCTAGTGCTTTCGAGCCGCGGCGTAGTGCAGTCGATGAACTGGGTGCGCGACAACGCCGACGATCCCGAGATTCAGGTCGACGCCGAGAAGGCCAAGAAGGCCTTTGTGGGCCGCGAGCTCAAGGGCAAGCGCATCGGCGTCATCGGCCTGGGCAACGTAGGCTCCAAGGTCGCCAACGCCTGCGTCGACCTGGGCATGGATGTCTACGGCTACGATCCGTTCATTTCCGTTGAGCACGCGTGGGTACTGAGCCGCGAGGTACAGCGCGTGGGCACGCTCGAGGACCTGTGCCGCGGTTGCGACTACCTCACCGTGCACGTGCCCAGCAAGGCCGACACCATCGGCATGATCAGCACCGAGCAGATCGACCTGCTGGCCCCGGGCGCCGTGCTCATCAACTACGCGCGCGAGACCATCATTGACGAAGACGCCGTCGACGCCGCCCTGCGCGAGGGCAAGCTCAGCTGGTTTAGCTGCGACTTTGCCACGCCCAAGACGGTCAAGATGCCCAATACGTTTATCACCACGCATTCGGGCGCCGGCACCGGCGAGGCCGAGGCCAACTGCGCCGACATGGCCATCAGCGAGCTCAAGGATTACCTGGAAAACGGCAACATCGCACACAGCGTCAACTACCCCGCTTGCAGCATGGGCAAGGCGCGCGCCGCAAGCCGCATCGCCTGCCTGCACGCCAACGTGCCCAACATGATCGGCCAGATCACGGCCATCCTGGCCAAGGACAACGCCAACGTGCAGCGCATGACCAACGAGTCCGCCGGCGAGAACGCCTACACCATGTTCGACACCGATGAGCACCTGAACAGTAGCACGATCGAGGCGCTTAAGCAGATTCCGTCGATGTATCGCGTGCGCGTGATCAAGTAGCGCCGGCGCCAAGCCTGCCAGGCAAGCAACGAAGCCCATTCGGCCCCCGTTTTCATCAAACGGGGGCCGAATGGGCTTCGTTGCTCCGGACGACTTTAAAATGATATCCAGAACAAGTTTTTTCGGATAATCGATAGTGAGGCTCCAGTCGCTAAGCACACCCGCTTTGATAAACAGCTTTATCAGGGACTTTAGTAGGTAAAAATCGATCTCTAAATGCCAGATTAAAGTTGACTGTCCATTTTCCAAAACAACTTATTCTAGATAGCATTTTTAAGGCCCCTCCAAAGGCGAAATTGAAGCCTTTTTGCGACCAAAACTCTAGTTCGCGCGACCGTTTTCCACCCGCGCGACTATATTCCCGCCCAATCGATAAATATTTCCTCACGAAGCCGCCGTTCGAGCTCCTGCTGCCGCGGCGTCTTGTCTTTCAGCGGCACATCTAGATAGGACATGATGAGCTCCATCACCACACGGAAGGCATCGGGGTCGGCCAGCTGACCATAGGTCATCAGAACGACGGGGTATCCCATCGCTTGCAGCGCCGTCGTTCGATCGGAGTCCGAAATCTTGGATTCTATGGATCCGTGAATGGCTTTACCTTGGCATTCAACCAGACACTCTCGGCTGCCGTCCTTATTTGACAGCAGGATATCGGCATAGCGCCTATCGAGCCCCGAAATCAGACGGGCACTGCGCGTCATGCGAATCTCAACGTTATTGGTAAGGCGCAGCCCTTCGCCTCCGCGCAACCTCGTAAGGCCAAACAGCATCGAAGCCTGGACCTCGAGCGGCGATGCCGCCACCCCCGTAATGCATTTCGCGGCACGCGTGAACGATTTAGCGCCGCGGAGCCCCAGGATCTTATCGACGTACTCCGTAAGTTCAGAGAGCTCAATCAAGGGAGGTCGTTTCCACAAGTCTGTTGGATTCCCCGAGGTATCCTTTACGTTTTCCCAGCCCGACCGTGCGTCACCCCACCGGCTCCCATACGCCTGCTCAAGTGCCGACTTTACCTGAGGCGCAATCTTGCACACGGCAAAGGTGCCGCACATCTCATACATGCACATGATCAGACGCTCGTTTGAAACCGAGGAAGCCAGGGTCAGTAGGGTAAAGAGTGGGGACGCGACATCGAGGCCAAACTCTGTCTGCCACGTGGAATCAAACGGCCTCTCCCCGTTCCAAACATGTCTGACAATGCGATCGCCCTTACGTCCGCAGCTGCCCTGTGCCAACACGTGTAACGGGGTGCCCAGGAAATGCTTGACGAGCGGATGCTCACAAAGGCGTTCCCTGCGCGGATCGTCCACAGAATCGGGCAGGTCCGGCATTATTGCCAAAACCTGTGGAGGTATCCGGTGATACCGAAAGGCAGATATGTCGCACAGCATGTCGTCCATGAAGAGTACGTACCCACAACGTCGCTTGTGAGCCCGCACGGACGGCAAACGCGCTGGCTCGGCCTGCGAACGGTAAATACCGCTACGTACACGTCGCGGATCTGTCAGGAGGCTTGCAATCGGTTTGGAAAGCAAACTGAATGTGAGGTTGCATATGGTTGATGAGAACTTTCCCCGGCGGCTTGCGCAGGACCTTGTGAAGATTGACAGCTCGGACCCCGGTGCATATGAGGGCGGGATTGAGCACTTCATTAAGAGGCTCATTGAAAAGCAACTGGCGCAGCTTGATAGTCCTGCGCTCGATGCCGTGCAGATTAAGGAGTTCGAAGTACTCCCCGGGCGCCACAACCTTATGGTCACCGTGCCGGGACTGAGCGACGAGCCGCGGCTGGTCTATATCTGCCACATGGATACCGTTACCTTGGGCGATGGCTGGGACGCGGACACACCGCCGCTCGGGGCGACCGTGCGGGACGACAAGCTCTATGGCCGCGGCGCCTGCGACATGAAGGGCTCTCAAGCGTGCCGCCGATGACGTGACGAACGCGGACACGGCCGTCGGCTTCTTTACCGGCTACACCGACACTGCCGTCATTGCCGGCAAGACGGGCAACAACAACTGCATGAGCTATAGCCCGGGCTCGCTCGCGCTCGCCCACAAGCCCAACGAATATGTGCCCCACGCCGATATCGTTCGCTGCGAGCAGGTGCTGGTCGCGCTCGCCGACAACACGCTCTGGGACGCAGATAGCCAAGTTGGGGCATAATAAGCCGCGAACAAACCGACTCGCGCGTTAGGACCGTCCATGAAAGCTCTTCCGTTTCCCTGCATCCGCCCGGCTCAGGACCGTGTGCTCGAGGCGCTGCCTGCGATGCGCAGCATTCTGAGTGACAATGAAGCCCTGCGCGACGCGATTGCCGATGGGCTCATGCTCAAGGATCCGGGCGCGGCATACTACGTGTACGAGTGTTCGGGAGAGCCGGGACGCGTAACGGGTATCGTGGCGATCTGCCCGGTTAACGTGCTGATGGGTAGCGACGAGGCTGCCGCCGAGAGCGTCGACGCACTCGCCGCCGCGCGCGCGATCGCCGAGCTCAAGGTGCAGCCGCGCCCCGTGTCGCTCGCCTACGAGGCCTCGCCCGTCATGGATATCATCCTGGGCGCTGCCAAAGAGGGTGCATCGCTCTACGCCGTCACCGATCCCGCAGGCATCACGCACCGCGCGTGGGAGGTCAAGCGCGAGGACGCCGTCGGGGCCATCCGCGCTATGCTCGACCAAGCACCGAAGCCAGCACTGGTCGACGACCCTACCTACGCTGCCGCGCTGGTCGGGGCATCACAGCTCCTGACCGACGATGCCCGTGCCGCCGGCACCTACACGGGCAAAGAGCCGTTCAACTTTGCCGTAGCTGTACTCTTCCCCGCCGCGCAGGTCAGCGGCGGCGTGCCGCAGGTTCCGACGGGTCTGCTCACGCACCAGGTCGCGCGGTTCTAGCAAGACCAGACCGTCCAGCACAAAAATCGGCAGCCCAACAAACAGGGGGCGGAGATGCAGCAGGTACATGCATCTCCGCCCCTTTTGCGTCGAGAAGTTATGCCAGCGACCCGTGCCGCCACGCTCGCGTTATCCCCGTTGCGGGCCTGCTGCCGCCACAAGTGGTTCAAGCCCCAGCTCGCGCGCGTAATCCTCCTGCGTAAAGACTTCGACCAACTCAAACGTGTCGGATTCGTCGTCAAACGAAAAGTGCAGCACCGAGCAGTTGCCCGGCACGCGATCGCACTCGTCGGCCGCCGCACCCTTCACGCGATCCATAAACTCCTTGATAGCCGAGCCATGGCTTACCGCGAGCACACACGTATGGTCCGGACGCTGCATGAGTTCGGTCAGCGTCGCCACCATGCGCTCGCGCACCTGGATCTGGCCCTCGCCGCCAAATTGACGATAGAAATCGCGCCACGGGCGCTCGGGCATAAGCATCACGCGCTCGGCCTCAAAGTCGCCAAAGAACCACTCACGCAGGCCGTCCAGGCGCTCGTACGCCAAGCCCGGCCACAAGTTGGCGATAGTCTGCTCGGTGCGATGAAGCGTGGAGGTGTAGGCATGATCGGGCTCAATGCCGCGCGCACGTAAAAACATGCCGGCGCGCGCCGCCTGGTCGCAACCCAACTGCGTAAGCGGCGAGTCACTCCAGCCCTGAATAATGCGCTTAAGGTTGAATATCGTCTGTCCATGACGGACCAGATACAGATCTTTATTCATAGGGGTCCTTTCGTTCGTTACCAACCCAAGAGCGAAAACGCCCCGTCGCAATAGCCAAAATGAAGCACGGCACCGTTGTCGGGTAGCTCTCCCCCGCCGGTCACGTGCTCAAGAAACTCCTGGCAAGCAGAGCCGTGAGAGACAGCCAGCACGCAGTCGTGCCGGGGCCGGGCTATGATGCGGGACAGCGCCGCGACCATACGCTCCCGGAGCTGCGCTTCCGACTCACCACCAAAGGCCACCGGATAGTCACCCCAGGGCTGCGGCGGCATATCGCGATTTGATGTACCTTCCAGCGAGCCCAAATGCCACTCGCGCAGGTCGTCGACCAACTCAATGGAACGGCCCTCGCCAACGATCAGCTCGGCCGTACGCCGCGCCCGACCCAACGGCGAGGAATGCGCATGATCAAAGGCCACACCACGCGCCGCAAACGCTGCACGCGTCGTCAGCGCTTGCTTGCGCCCACATTCCATGAGCGGCGAGTCTTGCCAGTCCTGCAAAATGTTCTGCACATTGAGCTCGGTCTGCCCATGCCGCACCAAATACAGATCTGCCACACGCCCTCCCCTCGTACCACCACTAAGGGGACAGGCACCTTTGTGGTGGTTTACCGCCTGATCACGCCGCGGCGAAGCTCAACTACACCAGCGCGTCGGCGAGCGGGCGCTTGGGTACGTGATGCACCCGTGCCTCGTCGCGCCAATAATTAATTGAACCGTCGGGGTTGGAATCGATCACATCGATCACCTGCGTCTCAGCCGGAACGCCAAGCGCCATAATCAGCTTGAGCTCATACTTGTCGTTATCGAGCCCCATGGCATCGATCGCGTGGGGCGTAAAGGCCTTGAACATGCAGGCTGCCACCTCGGGCGTGGCACTGCGGGCGGCGAGCATCATCGTCTGCGCGGCAATGCCCGTGTCGACCTCGGTAATGGGAGCGGCGGGCTTGCCCGGAACGGCGCGCTCGGCCAGAATCGCGATGTAGCCGGTCGGGCGCTCGCCCTCGGCAGGACCCGGCCAGTCCTTAAGCGCGCCGGCCCATGCAAGCTCGTCAAACACGCGCGCGCAGTCCTCGGCACCGCTCACCACATGAAAACGAAGGCGCTGAGCATTGGCACCACAGGGAGCCAAATGCGCCAGCTCCGCCAGCTCAAGCAAAAACTCACGCGGCACGCGCATGGACTCGTCAAAGCGGCGGCACGTACGAGCACGGCGAACCAACGCATCAAACGCGTCCAAGCCGAGCTTTTCGCAACCCTGCTTTGCCATCGACTCCGCGCTCGACGGCGCCGCGGGAACAGCTTCGTTCATAGGGACCCCCAATAAAAGGCAATTGTTCTTAGGAGAATCTAACCCAAAACGTAGGCAATAACGAACAGAGCTGCAATGTTCTACACCTGTTGAATAGAAAATCGCGACGTGGGGAACAACGGAAACAGATCGGACCTTTGGGTTACGTTTCGCCCTCCCCGCCCCACGCGCCGGCACCCTTGGGCGATACTGGTTATAACGATCACGGCTTACGTCGCACGGAAAGGAGATATTATGGGCATCTTTAAGAACGATGACCAGCAGTCGAACCTGTTTGGATTTGACGAGAAAAGCATGGCAGGCAAGGCAATCAAATCCGTGCGCTGGATCTACGCCATCACGGGTGTCATCGCGCTCATCGCCGGCATCGCACTGCTGTTTGCGCCCGCCAAGTCCCTCGTCTTCCTGACGACCGTCTTGGGCTTCTACTTTATTATCACGGCAGCCATTAGGCTGTTCACCGCCATTTTTGAGCCGCTGCTGCCCGCCGGCTGGCGCGTGACAAGCATCATCTCCAACCTGCTCATCATTCTGGGCGGCGTCATAATCCTGCGCAATCAGGCCTTCTCGACCGCGACGCTCACCACGCTCGTGGTGGTCGTGGCTGGCTTTGGCTGGATTGTCGAAGGTGTCATGTCCATTCTGGAGTCCGAGCTTTCGTCCAACCGCGCCCTCGCCATCCTGAGCGGCGCACTCTCCATCATCGCCGGCATGTTCGTGTTTATCTATCCGCTGTGGTCGGCCAAGATGCTCGTCATCTTTAGCGGCGCCGCGCTGCTGGTGTTTGGCGTAACGCTGATTGTTCGCGCTATTCAATTTGGCAAACTGGTGCACTAGATGCCGCGAACGCTCTTTATTGATGCCGACGCCTGCCCGGTCACGCGCGAGTCGATTGACTGCGCGCGGCGGGCGGGCGTCGCCGTTGTTATCGCCGGTAACAGCACGCAAAACCTGGAACGGCACATTCGCCGCAACGACCCGCGCGATGCCGAGCACGCGCGACGCGGCTTTTGGGTCACGACGCTCGACGTGAGTGTGGGCGCCGACAGTGCCGACTTTGCCATTGTCGAGCGTCTGCAGGCGGGCGACGTGGTCGTAACGCAGGACATTGGCCTGGCGAGCATGGTGCTCGGGCGCGATGCCGCCGCCATCGGTGTGCGCGGGCGCGTCTACGACAAAGCGACCATCGACATGCAGCTGTTTATTCGCCACGAGGAAAAGAAGGTGCGCCGCGCCGGCGGACGCACTCGCGGACCGGCGGCATTTACCAGCGAAGACCGCGCTCGCTTTAAGCGCAACCTCACCGAGCTGCTGCGCTAACATAGGCAGATTTTTGGGATATGCTCGAAAATCTGCCTTTTTGTTTTGGGCAGTGTGAGCGCTCAGAATCCATAGCTCAACAAAAAAACGGGCTTCAAAATGCCATACCTTGCCGCGTTGTGCAGGCGCCGAGCATGGCTATTTTGAAGCCCGTTTTGTTAGGCCTACTTAGAGGCCGAAGGCGGAAAGGATGAGGCCCCAGCCGGCGCCGATGACGTACATCATGACCAGGAACACAGCGTTTTCGCGAGCGCTGCGGTTGGTGCGGAACAGGACCAGATAGCCCACGCCGGCAGAGATGAGCGTGCCGGCGAGCATCGGCGCCAGCTGCAGCGCACCTTCGAGGTACAGCTGCGTAATAACGACGCTGGCCGAGCAGTTGGGAATCAGACCGACGAGTGCCGAACCCAGGACCGCAAGCGTCTCGTTGCCGCGCAGGAACTGCTCGATTGCCGACTCGCCAAAGGTCTCGAGGACGGCGACCAGAATCAGCGTCACCAGGAAAATGAATACCGATACCTGCACGGTATGCGAGATGGCGCTGCGGATGATCGCCAGAAGGGGCGTGCCCTCGTGGGAGTGGCCGTGGCCGCAAGCACAGCCGTGCTCGTGAGCATGATCGTCCTCGTGGCCGTGCTCATGGCCGTGTTCGTGACCGTGCCCATGGCCGTGCTCATCCTCGTCACAGCCGCAATGATCGCGCTCACACAGCTCATGGATGTGGTCAGCTGTTACGCCCGCCTCGGCCACTTCGTCAATGATGTCGCCCCCGGTATGGTCGTCGTGCGCGCAGTTCACATGAGCCGGATTGGCAGCGGTCCCCAGCACGGTACGGCGAATCGCCGCATGCGCGCGGGCATTACGACGAAGGCCGCGGATAGCCGCATCCACGATAAAGCCCGTGACCAGAGCGATCAGTGCCTTCGAGGCGAGCAGCATCGCCATGGTCTGCACGGGAACTTGCTCGGCGAGCAACAGCGGCAGCATCTCATCGGAGGTCGAAAGGAACACCGCCACCAACGTACCCAAGGTCACGACACGACCGGCGTACAGCGTGGCCGCCATTGCCGAAAAGCCGCACTGCGGCACCATGCCCAGCAACGAGCCAACCACGGGACCAGCGGCGCCGGCGCGCTTGATGGCGCCGTTAACGCGATCGCCCGCCACATGCTCGAGCGTCTCGAGAACCAGATATGTCACCAACAAGAACGGCACCAGCGAGAGCGTGTCCTTGCCGGCGTCGAGCAGAATATCAATCAGCAAATCCATGACGGATGGAACCTTTCGTGTCTTTCGGCAGCATTGTAAAAGTCCTAGCGTTCAACTAGGGTATTGTAGTTGTCCTAGGCGCGATGCCAATAGTTGCCCATGGTAAACTATCATCTCGCCACATCTTAATGACCCTGAGCCGCACGACGCGGCCCATCCAAGGAGCAGTTATATGAACGTTTCACAAGCACTCGAATACGAGCGCCAGCCGTTTATTCCCATGTTTATCTATGGCGACCACGGCGCCATGGAGTCCGAGCGCCAGAAGGGCGAGGAGGCCCTCAAGGTGCTCGAGACCGAGTATTTTACCGCCGAGGACGACCCCGGCTTCGACTTTGCCACCGTGCGTGACCTGGCCGATCGCAACCGCGACCTGTGCGACCAGATTGGCGAGGCACGCCTGCGCAATGTGACGCCCGCGACGCTTTCGCGCGGCCTGTCCGATGCCGACACCTGCGCGGCCATCGGTAAGATGCAAAAGCGCACCGCCGCATCGGTCCTGCGCGAGATCCGCGGCGACCGCGACGCGCTCGGCGTGGCCTACGCCCGCAAGCCCATCCAGGGCACCGTGCTCGGTATCGACATCGAGACCACCGGCCGTGCGCCCGAGCGCGGCTACATCATCAACGTGGGCTGGGAGATCATGGAGCTCACCAGCGACGCCGTCCCGCACGACGCCGAGGCACACTACTGCGGCCTGCCCGACATCTACCGCGGCGAGGATGTGCCGTTGTCGAATATCCACCACATCACCTGGGACGACATCGACGGCAAAAAGCCGTTCCGCGAGAACAAGGAACTGCAGAAGCAGCTGCTCAAGCTTATGAAGAAGTACCCGTACATGGCGCATAACGCCGCGTTCGAAGACAGTTGGTTCAAGATCCACCTGGACGGTTACGCCGAGGCACGCCGCGCCGGCAAGATCATCGTCATCGACTCGCGCCAGATCTGCCGCAGCTTGGATGCCGACGTCCGCTCGCTCCCCCGCGAATCCGCGCCCGCCGCGCTCGAGAACTGGGCCCGCCGCCGCGGCACCCTCGCCGCCGACGCCAACGAGCAGCACCTGGGCCTCGACGATACCGACCTCATGCTCCGCACCGTCCAAGCCGAGTTCAACCTCAAGAACCTATTCGCGAAATAACCGATCCATCTGCGGGAGCGCCTGCCGGGCACAGCGCAATCCGTCTGGCGCACCGGCACGCAGTAAACTAGGGCGCAGCCTTATGGCTGCACCCTAGTTTTCATCAAAACGAGCAAATACGCGTGCTTCACATAGTCGGCAGGTTGGCCCACCTACATTTTTCGAGTTGTTCGGCCAGCTGAACCACTAGTCGAGGCTCCTTGAACCGCAATCGAGCGCTATAGTCGCCCTAATTTCGCAACCATGCCCCATAAATCTACCTGAATCAATTCGAATAGAACGTTGCGATCGCACCATTCGTATAGGATAAGGCCAAATAACTCAAATTATGTTGGTGAGGCATCCGAGCGGTCGGCAAAAACGCTTAGAAGCTACGAATCCGCAACTAAAGTTCACCAAAAAGGGGCAGCCAGCAGAAACCTCCCCAGCCGAAGCTGCTCCCTCAATACGACAGCTCAAAAACCCACCGTTCGCAGAAGATAAGCCGCGCCCCAATACCGTTGCCCGAAGTTTCGGGCGTATGCGGCGTCCGCTATGCCATCATGCGCGTATGGGAATCATTCTGTCACATACCACGGCACGCGCTGTATACCAAACAGCCAACTCGCTCGCAAGCTACGCGACCGGTCCCATACCTATGGAAAAGATCAGGGTGTCTGCGCCGACCACGTCCGACCTGGAAGCGGCACGAGCATGGCTCAACAGAAAGAATGTCGATTCTGAACGCATCCATGTGCTGACGTTTTCCAATAATGCCAAAAGGCACCGCAAGGGCTGCATCTGCCACTGCACGCGCTATACGTTTGATACAGAAAGCTACCTAGAACTCGAGCCAAACGTCTACATCGTCGATATCAAGCTGTGCGCGTTAGAAGCAACAGCCGACCTCAACCTTTCGGAGCTCGTTGAGTATTACTTTGAAATCTGCGGCTCCTACGCGCTTGGAACGTCCGACGAAACTCAATATCGCGAGCGCCCAGCCCTAACCAGCGTTGAAGAGCTCAGAGCCTTCTTTTCAGAGGCATCGGGGTATCGTGGATCTAATAAAGCCCTTAAGGCACTTTCTTATGTACGCGAAGGCTGTCGCTCCCCACTCGAAACGGCGTTTGTCATGATGCTGACAATGCCCAAGTCAATGGGTGGCTTAGCCATACGCGCTATCAAAACGGATTATCCAATCCCAGTCCCCAAAAGATACGCCGCCCTAACGCGACGGACGGTTTTCTACCTCGACGCGCTGCTCGAAAATTCGATGACCGATATCGAATACAACGGCTTTTACCACGACGAGCCCGAACAGCAATCAATTGACGAGGAACGCCGAAACACGCTGCGAAACATGGGATATGCCGTTATCACAGTTAATCGTCATTCGTTTTTCAAGCAGTCCGCTTTTAAACGGGTCATGGAAGCGATTCGCATTCGCGAGAAGATATGGCCCGGTCGACTCCCGGATAACTTCGCCATCCTGCAAGAAACTCTTCGTCAATTTGTCTTGCGGCGCTACTTCGAATACGGTCGCCGCGTCCTGGAGACACTCAAAGAAGAAGAGGCCGCCAAGCGCGAAATTGCAAGCCAATATCCGCAAGCTGATGACCCGAGCATCAACGATGTGCCCGAACCCGACGACATGCAACACGTCGGGGCCCTTGCTGAGGAAATCAATGGGCCTTGGGAATGCGACATGTCCGCAAAAATCGATGAAAACCGCACGGAAGACGACACGATTATTGATCTAATTGAGAATTCACTCTTCTAAAGGCGATCTCTGCGGATGTCCACCTACATTTTTCGACTTATTCGGCCACCGATGTGCCAGATTGGCTGCAGCAATGCTTAATATAACTTTAGATAAAACTGATTCTGCAGGAACTCCCGTAGAGGAAGAACTGATTCTCGCGGTATTTAACACGATAAAGTACAAATATGAACAGTTCTAATGCTTCTCAAGGTGGCTTCCTTAGCATGCTGGCCGAACATCTCGAAATATGTTGGCGAGCATTGCGTCGATGTCTCCCAACACGCAGAAAATCGCAGAGGCGGCAAGCAATCATCGAAATTATCGCAAATTGTATTGACATATGAACATACACTCATAAAATCGGAAGTAAATTATATGAGCGCATGTTCATATGAAAGGATATTGCAATGAGCATCCGCGTTGATGAAACGAAACCCGACACCGAGGCCACCGAGCCAGTGATCCCCACCACCTGCTCGCCCGAGGACCTTCCCGACGAGGAGCTTCTCTACGACCTCGCCGACCTGTTCAAGGTCTTCAGCGACACCACGCGCATCAAGATCCTCTATGCCCTCATGGGCCGCGAGCTCTGCGTGGCAGACATCGCCGAAGCGACCGAAACCTCGCAGTCCGCGGTGTCGCACCAGCTGCGCACACTCAAGCAGTCGCACCTGGTTAAATTCCGGCGCGACGGGCGCAATATCCTATACTCGCTCGCCGACGATCACGTCTACACCATGCTCAACCAGGGCATGAGCCATATCTGCGAATAGCAACCAACCACGGTACCAGCGCGGCCTGCACCCAAGCCGCAAAAACGGGGAAAGGAACCCACCATGAAAAAGCAGTACAAGCTCGACGAGATCGACTGCGCCAACTGTGCGCGCGAGCTTCAGGACGAGCTGGCCAAGCTCGAGGGCGTCAAATCCGTTTCGGTCAACTTTATGACCCAGAAGCTGACGCTCGAGGCCGATGACGCCGAGTTCGACGAGGTGCTCAACCGCGTTGTAGAGTTTACGGCCGACGCCGAGCCGGACTGCGAGATCAGTCTCTAGCCCAGGTTTACGCCAACCTGCAAGGCCGCGCTTGCCGCGGCCTTTGCTCGCGAAATTGCATGAGCGAGTGTTCATACATTCAAATGGGAGGATACGAGTCATGGCCACCGCCGACCCCAAAAAGAAAAAGAAGAAGCGCAAGAAAAAAGAGTCACTCGAGCATAAGCGCAACCGCATTCTGGTAGCGCTGGGCATTTTTGCCGTGGTGTACGCCCTCGATGAGCTCGGCACCCTTACCGCCGCATTCGGCACCCCGGGCGACATCTACGCCAGCTTTGTGCTGTTCCTCGTGCCGTTTTTGATTGCCGGATACGACGTACTGCAAAAGGCATTCAATAACATCCGCCGCGGCAAGGCCTTCGACGAGAGTTTCCTTATGGCCGTCGCGACCATCGGCGCGTTTGCCATGGTGCTCTTCCCCGACACCGATCCGCACATGGCCGAAGGCGCAGCCGTCATGCTGTTCTATCAGGTTGGCGAGCTGTTCCAGGCATATGCCGTGGGCAAAAGCCGCAAGTCGATCAGCGCCATGATGGACATCGCGCCCGACTACGCTAACGTCGAGCAGCCCGACGGCACACTCGAGCAGGTCTTCCCCGATGACATCGCCGTGGGCACCGTGATCGTGGTCAAGCCCGGCGAGCGCGTGCCTATCGACGGCGCCATCGTCGAAGGCGAGACACAGCTCGATACCGCCGCGCTCACGGGCGAGTCAGTCCCCCGCCCGGCCAAAACCGGAGACGATATCATCAGCGGCTGCATCAACATGACGGGTCTCATCCACGTGCGCACCACGAAGCCATTTGGCGAGTCCACCGTCGCGCGCGTCCTGGAGCTCGTAGAAAACGCCAGCGAAAAGAAGGCGCGCACCGAGAACTTCATCACGCGCTTCGCCCGCGTCTACACGCCCGCCGTCACCGGCGCCGCCGCGGTACTCGCGCTCGGCGGCGGCTTGGTCACCGGCGCCTGGTCCGACTGGATCCTGCGCGGCCTGACCTTCCTGGTCGTCAGCTGCCCGTGCGCGCTCGTGATCAGCGTGCCGCTCAGCTTCTTTGGCGGCATCGGCGGCGCATCCAAGCTGGGCGTTCTCATCAAGGGCTCCAACTACCTCGAAACGCTCGCCGACGTGGACACCGTCGTCATCGACAAGACCGGCACGCTCACCAACGGCACGTTTTCGGTCGTGGCAGTACACCCCGAAGCTGGCTATACCGAGCAGTCGTTGCTCGAGGTCGCAGCCCTTGCGGAGTCGTTCTCCGATCACCCCATCGCGCAGTCCGTGCGCGCCGCCTACCATGGCGAGGTCGACCCCAAGCGCGTAAGCGACTCCACCAACGACGCGGGCCATGGCGTGACGGCGAACATCGACGGCAGGCACGTCGTCGTCGGCAACGCTAAGATGCTCGCAGCGACCGGCGTCGAAGCGCCCAATTGCGAGGTCGTCGGTACGATCCTCCACGTGCTGGTCGATGGCATCTATGCCGGCCACATTGTAATTGCCGACACCATCAAGGCCGATGCCGAGCAAACGATTCGCGACCTGCACGCCGCCGGCGTCAAGCGCACCGTCATGCTCACGGGCGACCGCGAGGAGGTTGCGGCGTCTGTGGCCAAGCAGCTCAGTCTCGACGAGTTCCACGCGCAGCTGCTGCCGGGCGATAAGGTCGAGCGTGTTGAGGCGTTGCTTGCGAGCGAGAACGGCAAGGGCAAGCTCGCTTTTGTCGGCGACGGTATCAACGACGCACCCGTGCTTACCCGTGCCGATGTGGGCATCGCCATGGGCGCCATGGGCTCGGACGCCGCAATTGAGGCGGCAGACGTCGTGCTGATGGATGACAAGCCGTCCAACATCTCCCGCGCGATCCGCGCGGCACGCAAGACCATGGCGATTGTCTGGCAGAACATCATCTTTGCGCTGGGCGTTAAGCTGCTGATTCTAGTGCTGGCAGTACTCGGCATCGCCAACATGTGGCTTGCCGTGTTCGGCGACGTAGGCGTGGCGATCATCGCCATCCTGAACGCCATGCGCGCGATGGGTGTCAAGAACCTGTAGCGTTCGTGGGCTGTCCGGCCGGGGCCGGGCTTGGTTTTGAAAACGTCCTCGCGCATGAGGCCCGCCTTTCCTGCTCCTACGGAGCAACGGAAAGGCGGGCCTCGCGCTGCGGAGTGTTTTCAAAACCAGGCCCGGTCCCGGCCTGCGGTAACATCGCAGGCGGTTCTTGGGCATCGCTTGCTGGCAGGGTTCCTTTGCTGAAATGGACTTGGCCGAAAGGGCCGCTGGCCCCAGTCACTGGTTCGCGCCTTGCGTGAACTCCGCGCTACTGTGGGACAGTTAGGCTTCTGTTGTTGGACCCGCTACATCTTCCCGGCCCAACATCGCCCGTAGCTTCTCAAAGCTCTCCTCGCTCAGGCAATGCTCCATGTGGCAGCCCTCTTGCGACACGACCTCAGCCGAAACACCCGCATGCTCTAGCAGCCCCACGAAAAAGCAGTGACGCTCCCACATTTGGCGAGCGACCTCCAGACCACGCTCCGTCAGATGAACGTCGCGCTTGCCCATTTCGACATAGCCGTTGCTTTCCAGCGTCGCCATGGCCTTGGAAACGCTCGCCTTGGTTACGCCGAGGTACTCCGCAACGTCGATCGAGCGCACGATGCCCTGGCGTTCCGACAGAACGTAGATCGATTCGAGATAGTCTTCTCCGGATTCACGTAGGGCCATGGGCCGCCTTTCGCGATGATTGCTAGTTAGCCTTTGGATACTTTCCACGGCTAACTTTACCGCAAAAGTTGCCCATGTCTTACTACGTTGTTTAAAAAGTTAACCGTGTTTCACAAAACGCACGGGACGAAAACAAAATGGGGACGCCCCGCAAGGAGTGTCCCCAGGTGCCAGGTGCCGGGTCGCAGCTACACGAGTCCAAAGTGCTTCGCGGCGTTGTAGATGCCGTCGTCGTCCACGGCGGTCGTCACATAGGTCGCCGCAGCCTTCACCGTGTCCTGTGCGTTGCCCATGGCCACGCTCGTGCCCACGGCGGCAAACATCGACAGGTCGTTCTCTCCGTCGCCAAAGGCAATCGCCTCGCTCGCGTCGATACCAAGCCGCTCGAGCGTCGCCGCCACGCCCAGGTCCTTGCCGCCGTTAGCGGGAATAATGTCGCAGAACAGGTCGCACCAGCGCGTGGTGAGCGAATGCGACACGGCGTCGGTCACGATATGTTCGTCGGCCGGGTCCACAAAGGCGCAAAACTGGTAGACCGGTGCGTCAAAGGCGTGCTCAAACGGCTCCTCGTGGTAGACGATTCCCGCGTTGCTGCCAGCCGTCACCACGCGCTCGGACAGGCGGTTCACAAACGAGTTCTCGCCCTGCATGCACAGCGAGTCGTAGCGCCCCTGCGCCACCTGGTCCACAATCACCGCGACGTCGTCCGGATCGATCGGGCAGCTGCGGTAAACCCCCTCGGCATCAAAGCAGTGCTGGCCCGAAAGCGTAATGTACGCATCCCAGCCTAGGTCGAACAGCCAGTCCGGCATCTGGTAGGTCGGACGGCCCGTGGCGATCACGCACGCAATCCCCTGCTCGCGAAAGCTGTCGAGCACCTGCTGCGCCGACGCCGGAATCCGGTGGGTCTTAAAGCTCAGCAGCGTACCGTCGATATCGAAAAACGCGGCTTTGATCATCCTCGCCTACTCCTCGCCCTCGAGCTTTTCACTCGCCTCGAGCCACGCCATCTCCAGCTCGTCCATGGCGGCGTGAGCCTCGTCGATCTTTGCCTGCTGCTCGCCCAGCGCCGTGTAGTTGGTGGGGTCGACCTGGGCCATGGCGGCCTCGGCTTCCTCAACGCGGGCGCGCTGCGTCTCCATCTTGCGCTCGAGCGAGCTCACCTCGCGGCGAAGCTTCTGACGCTCGGCGTTGGACAGGCCGTTGGGCTGACCGCTCGACTTGGGTTTTTCGGCCGCAGCCGCCGCCATACCGGTGTCGAACGTGCCGGTCTTGGCGCTCGGCGCACCCACGGGCTCGCCCTCGGCGGTGGCGTTGCACAGGCGCAGGTACTGGTCCACGCCGCCGGGCATATGCGTCAGGTGGCCGTCGAGCAGTGCCCACTGCTGATCGGTCACGCGCTCCATCAAAAAGCGGTCGTGCGTCACCAGGATCAGCGTGCCGGGCCAGCCGTCCAGCAGGTCCTCGACAATCGCGAGCATGTCGGTATCCAGGTCGTTGCCTGGCTCGTCCAGGATGAGCACGTTGGGCTCGTCCAGAATCGTCAGCAACAGCGACAGGCGACGGCGCTGGCCGCCCGAAAGATCGCCGATGCGGCTCCAGAGCTGCTGCGTCGTAAAGCCCAGACGCTCGCAGAGCTTCTCGGGCGAAGTCTCCTTGCCGTCGATGACGTAGTACTTCTTATAGTTGCCGAGCACCTCGCGGATCGTGTCGCCCATGTAGGGCTTGAGCTCCTCGAGCTGCTGCGACAGCACGCCAAAGCGTACCGTCTGGCCAATCTTCACGCGGCCGCGCGTGGGCGCAATTTTACCCTGGATCACATCGAGCAGCGTCGACTTGCCAGCGCCATTCTCACCCAAAAGACCATAGCGGTCGCCCGCACCAATGAGCCAGGTCACATCGGAGAGCACCTGCTTGGGCGCGCCGCCGGCATCCGCATAGCCGGCATCCACGTCGACCACATCGATGACCTGCTTGCCCAAGCGGCTCACGGCCAAGCGCTTGAGCTCCAGCTCGTCACGCACGGGCGGCACGTCGGCGATCAGCTCACGAGCGGCATCCACGCGAAACTTGGGCTTGGTGGAACGAGCCTGGGCACCGCGGCTCAGCCACGCGAGCTCCTTGCGCGCCATGTTGCGACGGCGCTCCTCGGTAACGGCGGCCATGCGGTCGCGCTCCACGCGCTGCAGGATGTATGCCGAATAGCCGCCCTCGAAGGGATCGACCTGGCCGTCGTGGACCTCCCACATGCTGGTGCAGACCTCGTCCAAGAACCAGCGGTCGTGCGTGACCACGAGCATGGCACCCTGGCCGCGCTGCCAGCGGGCCTTTAAGTGACGCGCGAGCCAGTTGATGGTGCGCATATCCAGGTGGTTGGTGGGCTCGTCGAGCATGAGCACGTCGTAATCGCCGATCAGCAAGCGCGCGAGGTCCACGCGACGGCGCTGACCGCCCGAAAGCTCGCCCACCGTGCCCTCCCAGGGCACATCGCTGATGAGGCCGGCGAGGATCTGGCGCGTGCGGGGGCTCGACGCCCACTCGTACTCGGGGGCGTCGCCCACAACGGCATGATGCACGGTATCAGTATCGACCAGGTTGTCCTTTTGGCCGAGCAGACCGATCGTGGTGCCGCGGCGGTGCGTCACGCGTCCGTCGTCGGGCTCCAGCGTGCCGGCGAGCACGCTCAGCAGCGTCGACTTGCCGTCGCCGTTTTTACCGACAATACCAATGCGGTCGCCCTCGCCCACGCCGAGCGTCACGCTATCGAAAATATGCTTGGTGGGAAACTCTAGGCTGACGGAATCGCATCCCAAAAGAATCGCCATATGCCCTGCTCCTTCGTAGAAATTCAACGTTGTCCATGATAGCAGCGAGCCCCACCCCAAACCACCACGAAGGCGCCTGTCCCCTTTGTGGCGGTCGTTTCGGTCGCAGCGCAAAAAGGCGGGCCATCTCCCGCAAGAGATGACCCGCCTCTCCAATCAGTCCCGCGGCAACCGTGGCCGCCGCGGGCCTCAAGCATGTCCCGGACTAGGAGAACATGCCGGTGAGGTAATCATTCAGCCGCTTATCCTTGGGCCGTTGGAAAATCTCGTCAGTCTCGTCGTACTCGACCATATCGCCCATGTAGAAGAACGCCGTGCGGTTGGACACACGCGACGCCTGCTCCATGTTGTGCGTCACGATGACGATGGCGCGGTCGGCCGCAATCGACGACATGAGGTCCTCGATCGCCAGCGTCGAGATGGGGTCGAGTGCCGAACAGGGTTCGTCAAACAGGATCACATCGGGGTTGAGTGCCAGCGTGCGCGCGATGCACAGGCGCTGCTGTTGACCACCCGAAAGCGCATAAGCGCTCTTGTCGAGCTTGTCCTTGACCTCGTCCCACAGCGCCGCGCCGCGCAAGCTCTCCTCGACCATGCGGTCGAGCTCGTCACGGTCGGTGATGCCGTGACGCCTAGGCGCAAAGGTAATGTTGTCGCGAATGGACTTGCGGAACGGGTTGGGCTGCTGGAACACCATGCCAATGGAACGGCGCAGGTCGTAGGTGTTTTCGGTCTTGGTGTTCACGTTGCGCCCGCGATAGTTGATCTCGCCCTCCACGCGGCAGCCGCGAATTTCGCGATTCATGAGGTTGAGGCTACGCAAGAAGGTCGACTTACCGCAGCCCGAAGGCCCGATGAGCGCCGTGATCTCGCCCTTGTGGAAGTCGAGCGACGTATTGTGCAGTGCATGGTGGTCGCCATAGTACACGTTGACGTCCTTGGTGGAGAGCACGACCTCGTCGCTCACGGCCTTGCCGCTCACGCGCACGCGCTTCTCGCTCTCCCCCACGCTCGACAGGAAGTCCCGGGTGTCGGACGATGCTGCTTCGGTTGCGGGCGTTACATTTATCTCGCTCATTCGGCCGTCATCTTCCTTGCCAGTTGCTTGCCCACGATGCGGGCGATTACGTTAAACAGCAGCACGCAAATCATCAGCAGTGCAGCGGTGCCCCAGACGATCTGCTGGCCCTCGGGGCTGCCCTCGCCATAGATCTTGTAGATATGCACGGCGAGCGACTCGCCGGGGCGGAACACGTTCCAGGCGCAGGTAGGGCTCGACAGGTTAAAGCTCCAGAAGTTCAGGCGAACCGGCGAGCTCATGCCCGAGGTAAAGAGCAGCGCCGCAGCCTCGCCAAACACACGGCCGGCCGAAAGCACGATGCCTGTCACGATGGCGGGCATGGCCTCGGGAATCAAGATGTGCAGCGTGGCCTCCCAGCGGGTGAGGCCCATGGCCAGACACGCATCGCGCTGGGCCTGCGGCACGTCCTCGAGCGCCTGTTGGATCACGCGCACCAGGATGGGAATGTTGAACATGGTGAGCGCGACGGCGCCGGAGATGATGGAGTACTTCCAGCCCAGCTGCACCGAGAACACCAGAAAGCCGAACATGCCGACGACGATGGATGGCAGCGAGGACAAGGTCTCGATAGCGGTGGAGGCGATGTCGCGGATAGGGCCGTTCGGCGCGTACTCAACCAGGAAGACCGCTCCGCCCAGGCTGATGGGCACCGAGATGACTAGAGTGATCAGCAGCAGGTAGAACGAGTCGAACAGCTGGTAGAGCACGCCGCCCTGCGTTCCGTTGGCGCGCGACGGCTCCGTGAGAAAGCCCGGCTGGAACAGCGTCGAGATGCCCTCGAACAGGATATAGGCCACCATGGAGACGACGATGAGCATGACGATGGCGACGATCGCCGTCAACACGCCCGTGGCGAAGCGGTCCTGCTTTTGGACACGCCCGAGCCTCGCCTCGTCGATGTGGATACGCGTGCTAGCCACGAGCCTTCGCCCCCTTGCGGCCGATAAGGTGGATGATCAGGATGAAGATGAGGCTCATGCCCATCAGCAGCAGGCCGAGTGCCCACAGAACATCGTCTTGGGCCGAGCCCTCGGCATAGACCGCCATGGACGTGGTGAGCGTGGTGGTGATGGTGGACGCCGGCGACAGCAGCGACGTCGGCATGGCCTCGATGCCGCCGATAACCATGCGCACGGCGAGCGTCTCGCCAAAGGCACGCGTCATGCCAAGGATGACTGCGGTCATGAGCGAGGGCATGGCAGACTTGAGCACCACGTGCCAGATGGTCTGCCAGCGGGTGTAGCCCAGCGCGAGCGAGCCCTGACGGTAGCTATCGGGCACAGCGCGCAGGCCATCGACCGAAAGCGTGGTCATGGTCGGCAGGATCATGACGGCCAGCACGATGGCGCCGGGCAAGATGCCCAGGCCCGTGCTCACGTGGAAAACGCTCTTCATAAGACCGACGACCACGTGAAAGCCGATCAGGCCAAAGACGACCGAGGGAATGCCGGTCAGAAGCTCAATAAGCGGCTGAAAGACCTTGGAACCAAACTTAGGCTGGATCTCGACCGCAAAGATGGCAGAGCCGATGGCGATGGGCAGCGCGATAAGCGTGGAGAGCACCATGACCGCAAACGAGGTGACGATCAGGGGCAGGGCGCCGGTATAGGGCAGGCCATTTTCGGCTGTGTTGGCCAGGTCCCACTTGGTGCCGGTAAAAAACTCGACGACCGAGACGCCGTCTTTGACAAAAGCCGAGAGGCCCTTTTGGGCGACCATAAAGATGAGCGCGGCAACGACAAACGTCACGAGCGCTACGCACGCGCCCGTGACGCCCAGGCCCACGTTCTCAAGGTCGCGCTTTGGCAGCTGTTTTGCCATTGCAAACCTTTCCAGGGGCGATTACTTATTTAGCGGAGACCTTGCCGCTGGCGTCCTTGACGACCTTCATGGCAGAGACGGGGATAAAGCCCTGCTCCTCGACGAGCTTGCCCTGGACGTCGTCGGAGAGCATGAACTCAAGGAAGGCCTTGGTAGCCTCGTCGGCGTCCTTGGAGCAGTACATGTGCTCGGTAGCCCAGATCTTGAAAGAGTCGTCGGTGACGTTCTTGCTCTTGGGCTCGACGCCCTCGACTTTGATGGCGTTGAACTTGGAGTCATCGAAGTGCGAGAAGTCGAGGTAGGAGATGGCGTTGTCGGTGCTGCCCATCTGAGTCTGGACGTCGCCGGACTTGTCGAGCTCGGCGTCGCCCTTAAAGTCGACGGCCTCGTCACCAAAGACGGCGGCCTCGAAGGTGGCGCGGGTGCCGGAGCCGGCCTTGCGGTTGAGGACGACGATGGTGGCGTCGTCGCCGCCGACCTCCTTCCAGTTGATAATCTGACCGGAGAAGATACCCTTGAGCTGCTCGAGGGACAGGTCATCGACCTTGACGTTCTTGGAGACGACGGGGCCCATGCCCACGACGGCGACCTCGTGGTCGACGAGGTTCTTGACCTGATCGGCCTCGAGCTTGGTCTCGGCGAAGACGTCGGAGTTACCGATGGTGACGGTGCCAGCAGCGACAGCGGTCAGACCCTTGCCCGAACCGTTGCCCGAGCCGGAAACGGAGACGTCCGGGTTGGCATCCATGAACTTCTCGGCAGCAGCCTCGACGAGAGCCTGGAACGAGGAGGCACCGTCGTAGGTCACCTCGCCGGAGACGGACTCGGCAGCAGCGGCGCTACCCTTGTCGGCGGCATCGGATGCGCCGGAGCCGCCGCAACCAACGAGACCGAGACCGACGATGCTGGCAAGACCACCAGCGAGGCCGAGGAACTGACGACGAGAATAAGCCTGATCGAGCATGATCTTCCTTTCATACATGCGACTCGCGGGCACCCTGCCCGCTTTGCTGTTTGGAAAGATACGACCCCGACCGGGCGACAGCCGCGTTATCTGCGGTTTCTTACGGTCATTTGATAGACCCTTACCGCAAGCTCTGCCCAGCCTTTACAAACGGATAACAATCCAGCGCCGAGCATGGCGCACCTATTACACCAGAGGAAGGCAGTCGTTGGGGACGTTCTTAAACGACTAGTAGTTGGGGACGTTCTTGTTTGACTAGTCATTTAAGAACGTCCCCAAGGACTACCTTGGAAACCCCGCTGGTTGAGCATAAGTCAGCGAAAACGCCCCTAAGCGAGCAAGGTGACGTGAAAGAG
>OLQP01000052.1_pt1 | contig 109127 bp, 79 predicted proteins | sample 1643181 | NCBI WGS metagenome assembly OLQP01 (sample SAMEA3136710, study PRJEB25190) | human gut metagenome | biome: human gut; feature: human-associated habitat; material: faeces | place: Austria | collected 2013 | reverse complement strand
GACAGCTTATTAAAGTGCGCCATTTATTGGCTGTCCTCTACTTTCTTTCACAGTATTCCTCCAGTGCCGGCACACCTCTCATCTCAATCAGAGGTCCGCCTTTATGTTCAATATAATCTCTTGTGATCGTAACTTTGCCGATGCTGTCATCTTTCGGGATCTCATACATGATATCCAGCATGAAATCTTCGATGATCGCCCGCAGTGCCCTCGCTCCGGTTTTTTTCTCCAGAGCTTTCTCTGCGATCGCCTCCAGTGCTCCATCCTCAAAAACAAGCTGCACTTCATCAAGTGCCAGCAGTTTCTGATACTGCTTGAGGATGGCATTTTTCGGCTCTTTTAAGATCTTGACCAGCATCTCTTTTGTCAGTCCCCTCAGTGTAAAGACGATCGGCAGTCTTCCGATAAATTCCGGGATCATGCCGAAATTGCGGATATCTTCCAGTGTCACTTTTTCGAGGATATCCGGATCGTTGTCATACTTGTCCTTTAAATCTGCACGAAATCCGATGGATGCCTGTTTGTTCAGACGCTCCTTGATAATATCCTCCAGTCCCGGGAAAGCTCCGCCGCAGATAAAAAGAATATTTCTGGTATTTACTGTGGCCAGCGGCACCATCGCATTTTTGCTGTTGGCTCCGACCGGTACTTCCACATTGGCACCTTCTAAAAGCTTTAACATACCCTGCTGAACAGACTCTCCGCTGACGTCTCTCTGATTGGTGTTCTTTTTCTTTGCGATCTTGTCGATCTCATCTATAAAAATAATGCCCTGTTCTGCTTTTTCCACATCGTTGTCTGCAGCTGCAAGCAGCTTGCTGACAACGCTCTCGATATCGTCTCCTATGTAACCTGCCTCTGTAAGCGAAGTCGCATCGGCAATCGCCAACGGCACATCCAGAAGTTTTGCAAGGGTCTTGACCAGATAGGTTTTACCGCTTCCGGTCGGTCCGATCATCAGCATATTGGACTTTTCAATCTCAATATCATCCATCGTGCCGGTCGCCACACGTTTATAGTGATTGTAAACGGCAACAGAAACCACTTTCTTTGCATAGTCCTGACCGATCACATACTCATCAAGCTTTGCCTTGATCTTATGCGGTGCCGGAACAGATTTCAGATCAAATGTCGGTTTTGCCTCTTCTTTGCTCTTCTTTTTGCGAATCTTCTGTTTCTGTGGAATGTGATCCTGCAGATCCGACAGATTGATCATGCTGATATTCGGCATATTTGACATATCCTGAAAATTCATACCGCCTTTTCCCATGGAATCAAAAACCTTCTGCATACAATTCTGACAGATATGGATATCGTTCGGCAAATGTACCATCTTTCCTACTTTGCTCTCCGGTCTGCGGCACAGAAAGCAAATATCTTCAAAATCTTCTTTCTTTTCTTCGTCTACTACATCAACATCAATGTTTTTTTCATCTGGCATTGTCATAAACCTCCAGTAATTTTACTGTTCATCATTATAGCTCATATGTTCGCAAGAAACAAGTAAACTTTTTCGAAAGAAAATGGAAAAACAATTATACCAGTCCCTGTACTTTCAGAAGATAGAGCCATCCGGTCAGTGTAAATGCACTGAGCAGCGTCGTCAGCATGACAACACTGGAAGTGAGCACGCCTTTATGCCCCATATTTCTTGCCATAACATAGGAACTGACCGTTGTCGCCGAGCCGAGCATCACAAGGATCGCGATCAGCTTTTCCGTCCGGAAACCAAGTGTCACTGCGATCGGCAGAAATACGCCCGCCAGGATCACCAGCTTTAAGAGAACGGCCAGGATCACCGGCCGCATATTTTCGAAAGCTCCTTTGAACTCGATCGATGCTCCCATCGCCATCAGTCCGAGCGGCGTTGCAAGCACTGCTACATTTTTTACTGTTTTTTCAAGGATCACCGGCATCGGAAGTTTTAAAACAGACCACACAACGCCCGTCAGGATCCCGACAATGATCGGATTGGTGATGATCCCGTGTAACGTTTTGCGTATCAGTGCTCCGTTTACTCTGCCGCGTTCCGGCCGCATTACGGTCAATACTACAACCGCCATAATGTTATAAAGCGGCACACTTGCCACGATCATCAAAGGTCCCATGTCTGCCTCACCGTAAATGTTCTGGATAAAGGCAATTCCAAAGATCGCCGCACTGCTCCGGTAAGATGCCTGGATAAATTCACCCTGCAGGCTCTTATCTTTCAAAAGAAAGGACAGTAATGTTACCGCTGTAATACTGATTAACGTAGCAAGGAAACAAAACACTACAAATTTCCAGTCCCAGGCTTCAAAAAAATCAACGGTCGCCAGATCCTGGAATACCAGCACCGGAAGTGCCACCTTAAATACAAAGCTGTTCATCTTATCGACAAACGATCCGTCCATGATATGCCACTTTCGAAATGCATATCCGAGCATCATTGTCAGGAAGATCGGCATCGTTGCATTCAGGCAAAACATCAAATTACTCATAAAACAAAACTCCAATCTCTGCAGTTTTTTCACGACAGCCTGTTCAAGAAAACCTGCTGCTCACCGCCTGCAGAAGCGGGGCATCTCACGTCCGATGTATACTATACCATGTCCCTTCGCTTTTTTCCAGTGCATATCAGCGATTGCGTTCCAGACCAGCCTGCGGATCGCTCCTTCTTCCATTTTTATTTTACATTTTGCCCCCCGATCTCCATATGCTATAAATCCTATAGCAATGCTTCTTTTTTGTACACAATTTCAAAAATTTTTCACAAAAATTGTAAATTATACTTGCATTTCCCTTATCAGAATAGTAGTATAGGGATATAAAATTTTAGGAGGTGATTTCTATTTCTACTTACAATCTTACTGCTACAACCAAGCTGATCATGGATTATCTGTGGGATTTCCCAGAAGGTACTTCTTTCCGTGAAATTTACAAACATTTCACAGAAGTAAAAGGAAGAGACTGGAAACGCCAGACTCTTTACACTTACCTGACGATCCTGATGGAGCAGGGTTTCCTGAGAACAGAAGGCTCCCGTCGCAGAACTACTTACATCCCGGCAATTTCCCGCGATGCTTACCGTGAGTTCCATGCAAAGGAGATTCTGGAGGATGCTTATGACAATTCTCTTGTAAAATTTGTAACAGCTTATGCAAAGAGCGATAATATCACAAAAGAAGATGCTGACGCAATTATCGCTATTCTGAATGATACTGTAAAATAGCCATTCAGAGGGGAGTGCAAGAGTACGTATGAATATTACAAATTACTATAGTTGTGTGGTACACTTGTGTATGCGTCAGCTTTTCTTCTGGAAAAGCCTGACGGACACAGGAAAAGGAGTTCACTTGAATGTGAGCTCCTTTTCTTTTTACATATTTTCTGTCGGCTTAAGATTACTGCTGGAACTGACGGAAGAAATCTTCAAGGGAATCGTAACTGTCGCTTCCACTGTTTCCTTCGTTCCCGCTGTATCCATCGCTTCCATTGCCGTCATATTCATAATACTGACGCGGCTGGCTCTGTCCATTATCCTGTCCCTGACTGTTATCCTGGCTGTTTCCCTGATCCTGACTCTGTGAACCTGAAGAATCTGAGCTACCGTCTGAGGAAGAAGTGTACTCACTCTTCTTTGCCAGTGTGACAGAGAAGGTATTCTCTACATATTCTCCGCCCTGTGCTGTCTTGACAACCACATCGATCGTCTCACCTGCTTTGTAATACTCCATGCGTGAAAACAGTTCATTTCTGGAAGAAATCGTGATGCCATCCAGTTTTGTGATGATGTCACCTTTCTTGATGCCTGCTTTTTCTGCCGGAGAACCTTCTACTACGCTGTATACAAATGCACCTGCCGGCAGATTGTAGATCTGACGTGCTTCTTCGGATACATCTCTTGCATCAACACCGAGGAAACCAAGTTCTTCGCTGTCCGTTACTTTTGCTCTGGTCGTACGGTTCATCAGCTCATCCAGGATTGGAGAAGCTGTATTGATCGGGATCGCATATCCCATACCCTCCACGCCGGTATCTGCTGCCTTTGCGGAATTGATACCGATCAGATTGCCGTTCGCATCGAGCAGTGCACCGCCGCTGTTACCAAAGTTGATCGCTGCATCCGTCTGGATCATATTGTTGCTGACATTATCGATCGTTACTTCCCGGTTCAGGGCACTGATGTAACCTACCGTCAGAGACTGTCCGTATCCGAGTGCATTACCGATCGCGATCACTTGATTGCCGATTTTCAGTTTATCGGAGTCACCCATAACAGCAACTTTCAGTTTGCTCTGTACATCTTCGGAAATATCAGAAAGGCTGACTGCCACAACGGCCAGGTCATGGTCCGAATCCGTACCTTTTACCTGTGCTTTTACGACGGCATCATCGGTGTTTTCCGTATCCACGGTAAAGCAGACGCTCAGTTCTTCTGCTCCGTCCACCACATGGTTGTTGGTAGCGATCAGAAGCTCTTTATCTGTCTTGGCAATGATCACACCGGAACCGGCACTTTCTGTTTCCTGATACTGTGTTGTTCCGAAAAACATGCTCTGTACTTCTTCTACGCCTTTGTTTGTGATTGCTACGATGGATGGCATCGCATTCTCTGCGATCTCAGAAACATCGCCGGCTGCTGAGACGCTCTGTGTGACACTCTGGCTGTTATCTGCATCACCGGCTGCCTGTGTCTGCAGCTCTGCTCTCTGCTCAGTCTCACCGGATGAGATAGTCTCGCTTTCTGCCACAAGACTGCTCACGGATTTTTTGGAATCGATTGTTCCGAACGTCACACCAAGCACCAGACCGAATACGGCTGCACATCCGAAAGCAACTGCGATCTTCTTGCCTGTGCCAAACGGCTTTTTCCCGCCGCTTTCCAGCGAATGTTTCTGCTGCGGATGATTTTGGTAAACGCCGTCATGCCATCCGTCTTCTCTCTGGTGATACTCGCCATTCTGATAGTACTGACGGTATCCTTTCTTTTCTTCGTTAATATGCTCTTCTGCATGATGCTCTGATGAACCATACTGCTGTGAGTTCTGTGTGCTGCCTGTCGGCTCTGCCTGTTCGCCTCTTTCGTAGCTGTAATGGTAAACAGATGACTGCTCCCCGGATTCTGCGGATGCTTCGGTTTCTTCCGCTGTCGATGCCTGTACCTCTTCGGTTTCTGACAGCTGATCTTCTTCCCCGTACATCTGCCCGGTTTTCACTTCATCCTCTGCGGATGGCTGCTTTGGATCGTAGCGGTCTTCATTTTCTTTATTATCAAATTCATCATACATGACCAAATCCTCCTCTTATCGCTATTTTGCGTCTGACTTTTCTATCAGGCCACATTTTTTCTGTATGGTATGAAAGTATAGCAGTCGTTTGTGTTCAAAGTGTGACAAAATCGCTTAATTTTTACATCTTGACTGGAGTTTCTTTTTCTTCTCCCAATAACTCTTATTTCCTGTAAGGTGTAAAACTATGTTTTCCGGCAGTTTCTGATAGGACCTGCCAAGCCTATAACCGAGCAGTTTGCTTGCACTTCGCATCCCCAGAACCGGAATGAGATACGGCTTTCTCTGTGAGATCAGATACGCTGCGGTCGCCTTCACCATGCGAATCCCTTCACTTTCTGATTTTGCCATGGCAAAAATCTCCGGGTGATCCGCCTGGGACACTGCCAGATCAAAGTTCCGGTGCAGCTGCTGGCGATTTGTATAGTTGTGGGAATGAACCACTCTTGCTTCTGCAACATAGGCAATGGCATAACCTTCCTGGATCAGTTTTCCCGCAAATATCATATCTTCATTGAAAATAGTGTGCTTTACGAAACCTCCCAGCTTTTCGTAAATGTTTCTGCGGTACATCGCACAGACATTCGAACAGAAAAACGTTTTGATCCCCAGACGGTCTAAGTCTGCTTTTGTTTTTACGCTGCTCTCTTTCGGATAATTAAAACTTCTCGTATAACGCTCGATGATATCGCAGTCTTTGTCCGGCAGCTGTCTTGCATAGGCTGCCGCCACCTTTTCCTTTTCAAAAGCAGATACCAGTTTTTCCACCAGATAAACATCTGCCGGGACGGCATCCTGCGTCATAAATAAGATCAGATCCCCGTCAAGCAGGGAGGCGGCACCATCTCTGGTACCGCCGTGGTCAAAATCTTCTGTCTCTATATGCCGGATCTGTACATTCTGCCACGTTTCATATCCTTTTTCCGGAAAAAACTTTTCTTCCGTATTTACGATCAGGATCGTCCCGATCGGATAAGTCTGTTTCTGAAGCATATGCATCAGCCGGTCAAATTTATGATCCGGTTTATAGCTCGGAATCACAACATCTACCGTTTTTTTCACATTCTCCCTACTTTCTTGTTTACTGTATTCCTGTATCGTTGATGATCTGCCAGCTGATCTCCTGCACGGAATCGGACGGCTCATAACTGCCGTCATCGAACAGCCACTGGTGAAGCTGACGTACATTGTCTGCTAAATCGACTGCCACCACGCAGTCTCCTGCCTGAAGATTTGCTGCCGTTAAATTAAACGGAAATCCTGTCTGGTCTGTCAGGTTATAAGAAGAAACATCTTTTGCCAGGGAGAGTAGCTCTGTGTTGCCAAGGCTTGTCATCATATTGCCGGCCACGTTGTCGATCAGATTGTTCAGTGTCAGAAGATCGGCACTTTTTGCCTTCTCCAGAATCTTCTGAAGAACGGTACGCTGTCTTTCGGTACGTTTGAAATCGCTTCCTTCCGTGTAACGGATACGGCAGTAAGACAGTGCCTGAAGTCCGTTTAAGGTCTGAAGTCCTGCATATTCGACCGGAACGATCTCTTTGCCGGTCACCTGGGAACCCTCTACCTGATAATTGTTCAGATGTACAATCTCGTCCTCCTGCACATCGATGTCAATGCCGCCAAGTGCATCGACCACATCGGCAACTGCCGTGAAATCTACGGTGACAAAATCTGTGATATCCAGATCCAGGTTTTTGTTTAGCATGCTGATCGCACGGGAAGGTCCGCCGAAATAATAACATTCGGTCGCCTTGCGGTACTCTCCGTTTGTATTGTCCAGGTAAGTATCGCGGTAAACAGACACCAGTTTGACATCTTTTGTCTTGTTGTTGATGCTTGCGATCAGAATGGTATCACTGTGAGCCTCTTTGTCAAGGCTTCCCTCTCTGGAGTCCACACCGAACAGTGCAATGTTTGTATAGCCTTTCAGGTTGACGTTGTCATTGATCACAATGTCACCTTTTGATACATCGGCACGTTTGATCTTGCCGACCTTTGCAGCAACAAACAGTCCGGCTGCCAGAAGTACAAGGATCAGGATTTCAATGATAAACGTGATCCGTTTTCTCTTCTTTTTCTTTGCTGCACGTTTTCTTTTGTCATTCTGTTCATAGTACCGGTCGTCATAGCCGCCGCCCGGATAACCCTGACGGTAGCCGCCGTCTCTTCCGTATCCGTCCTGACGGTATCCCTGCTCGTAACGTCGGTCATACTGTCTGCCGTAATCCCGGCGGTATTCTTCCTGCTGATAGCCTCTGTTCTCTTCGCTGCGGTAGTTTCCCCTGCTCTGACGGCGGTAATCGTCCCGGTAATATGGATCCCGTCGGTACTCTCTGTCATCAAACCTGCGGTCATCTGACTCTCTTTTGCTTTTTCTTGCCATCTCAAATCCCCCTTCTAGTATGCATTCTTGTTGATAAAGCCCTTAAAAATTGTAAGAATCAAAATCTTGATATCCAGTCCCACGGTCCAGTTCTCTATATAGTACAGGTCAAACTCGATCCTGCGTTTGATGGATGTATCTCCCCGGTATCCGTTTATCTGTGCCCATCCGGTCATCCCCGGACGCACCTGATGTTTTACCATATAACGTGGGATCTCCTCCCGGAACTTCTCCACAAACTGAGGCCGCTCCGGTCTCGGACCGACCAGACTCATATCTCCTTTCAGGACGTTGAACAGCTGCGGCAGTTCATCAATACTCGTCTTTCGCATGATCTTGCCGATGCCTGTCACTCTCGGATCGTTCTTTGTCGTCCAGGCTGCCTTTTCATCCTTTATCTCCTGCACCGCCATCGAGCGGAATTTATACATATAGAACGGCTTGTTGTGCAGTCCGACACGTTCCTGCCTGAAGATCAGCGGTCCTTTCGAAGTTGTTTTCACCAGGATTGCAGAAATCAGCATGATCGGTGAAAACAGGATAATGGCCACCAGTGCCCCGAAAATATCGATGCTGCGTTTGACCATGCTGTTGAAAGTATTGGTCAGCGGCACATGACGGATGTTGATCACCGGAAGTCCGAGCAGATCCTCGGTGTAAGGTCTGGTCGGAATGATGTTATTGTAGTCCGGGATAAATTTGGTGTGCACTCCGGACTTTTCGCACAGTGCAACGATGTGCTGCAGTTTCTCGTATTCCCCAAGTCCCAGCGTGATCGCAATCTCATCCAGACAGTTTTCCGGCAGGATCACGACCAGATTCTCGATCCTTCCGATCACTTTGATGCCTTTGTACATCGTCCCGCGTGCCACATTGTCATCTAAGATGCCCCGTACACAGTAACCCCACTGCGGATTCGCAATGATACGGTCGATATACTGCTCTGCCGCCCGGCTGTAGCCGACAAGCAGGATCTGTTTCTGGTTCAGCCCGCGTCTGCGAAGGCTCATCAGCACCATGCGGATCAGATTCCGCACCAGCGTTTCCACAACGATGTTCAGTGCATAGAAAATGCAGAGCATCTTTCTGGAAAAGTCGATTTCATGCTGCATATATGCAATCGTAAAAAACAGCAGCAGTGCTATGGTGTTTGCCTTTACGATGTTGCCAAACTCAAGTCTTCGTCCCTGCACCCGTTTTGGCGTGTACAGGCTGAATGCATGATAGAGCAACAGCAGCCCCGGTATCAGAATGACCAGGGCTGACATATACGTCTCAAGCGGAAGTTTTCCGGCAACATCCGGTGCGAAAAACTCAAACTGAATAAACCAGGCTGCGATATAGGTACATGCGATCACCAGTGCGTCTACCACCACATGGATGCGGTTCAGAAGCGTTTGATTGTCTTTGATCATGGTTATCCTCTCCCTGTTTGCTTGCCTTATCATAACGCATACGCCGAAAAAGGGCAATTCTTTTTTGCCCGTTTTGGCAGCGTTTTACAAATAATTTACGTTTTGTATTTCTATTTTTTATCTTTATTACATCACAAATCTTCGAACGACATTCACCCAGAGCTGCACCTGAATTCTCACATAATTCCACAGATGCCGCTTCTGAAACGGAACTTTTTTCTCTTTGTCTGACATGGCAATGCCGTTAAAAATACCGTTTGCATATTCTTTCCCAAAGCCTTTCCGGACAAAGAACAGCCACTTGACCACAAACCCGGGAATCAGAAGCGGCAGATTCAGTATGATCTGCAGAAACGGCATATTCTTATAGATCATATAAACATTGTTTCTCGAAGAATGGCGTACTTTAAACTCATTGTATCTTGATCCGCTCGTCCCGCTTCCGACATGCCATACGACTGCCCGCGGACAGTACCAGTTCTCATAGCCATAGATCTGGGCACGGTAGCCGACATCAATATCCTCAAGATAGGCAAAATGTGCCTCATCAAACCGTCCGATCTTCTCAAATACGCTTCTGCGGTACATGGAAGCTCCGCCACAGGCTGCAAACACTTTTCTCGGCTTGAGATAATCTTTCCACGGCCTGTCTTTTCCAAGTGCATATGCCCATCCAAGGGCACAGTAATAATCCCCGGCATCATCCAGTTTGTCCGGCTCGTGCATTTTGATCATTCTTGCCGAGCAGGAAAAGCAGTGCGGATGCTGCCGCATCATGATCAACAGCTCCTCAATGCAGTCTTCATGCAGCTTTGTGTCATTGTTCAGAAGAAATACATAAGAAGACTCTGCTGCCCTGATTCCCGCATTGACCGCATGGCAAAAACCATAATTCCGGTCAAGTGCCAGGATCTTTACCCACGGATAATGTTCTTTTACAAACGCAAGGCTTCCGTCCGTCGAACCATTATCCACAAGGACTGTCTCATAATTTTTACAGGTCTGCTCTCTTAATGTATCCAGACAGTCCTTTAAATATCCGATTCCATTATAATTCGGTATCACTACCGTAACTTCTGCCATATGCATTCCTTCCTAACGCTTTCTCAGTGTATAATTGCAGGTGTTGAGTGAGAAATTCTCGTTGTAATAAGGATCGCCCTTCGTAAGGATCTCACTCCAGTGTGCTTTCATATAGTTAATTTCACTTAAGAAACGTTTCTGTTTTTCCGGTGTGTCTTCGTAGCCGCGGCTCTTGGATTCATAGTGATACAGTTCGACATTCGGCTCATAAACTACAAGATAGCCTTCTCTTCTTACCTTCAGGCAGAAATCAATGTCATTGAATGCAACGGCAAGGTCTTCGTTGAATCCGCCTGCCCCCTCCCATGCTTTGCGGTCCACCATCATGCAGGCAGCCGTCACGGCACTTAAATCCTGCTGAAGGATTGCTTTTCTAAGATAACCGCTGCGTTCTCTTGCCATACCGACAAACATCGCCCCGGCAACGCCGCCGATACCGATGATCACGCCCGCATGCTGGATCGTATCATCCGGATAATACAGTTTCACTCCCACAATGCCGACCTCTTTTCGCTGACACTGTCCGATCATCCGCTCCAACCAGTCCGGTGTGATCACCGTCACATCGTTATTCAGGCAGAGAATATAATCACCTTTTGCAAATGTAAACCCGAAATTGTTCAGAGCAGAATAATTAAAGCCCGACTTCCAGTAAACGACCCGGATGCCGTCCCTGCCGTCAATCTCTTTGTAATAATCAAAAATCTCCTGCCCAGTGCTGTTATTCTCCACAATAATGATCTCATAATTACGATAGGTTGATTTCTCTTTGATGGAATCCAGACACTTTTTGAGTGTCTCTTTTTCATCCTTGTTCGGAATGATGATCGAGACGAGCGGTTCGCCCGTCACCTGATATTTCGCCCGGTAAAATCCAGGGAACAGCGTATCAGTCACTTCTGCCTCTTCCCCGCAGCGGCGGATGTGCTCTGTCACTGCCCGTTTTCCGGCATCGTAGGCATACTTTTTGCTGAGCGGATTGTCCGCTGTGGAAGCCTTGTGCACTCGCCAGTGGTACAGCACCTTCGGAATATGCTCGATCCCTTTTGCTTTTTCAACACAACGGAACAGAAACTCGTGATCCTGTGCTCCGTCAAATTCTTTTTTCTGGCCGCCCACTTCCTGCACCAGTGTCTTTTTCACAACCAGCAGATGGCAGATATAATTGTTGGAACGCAGCAGATCAAGATTGAAATCCGGCTTGAAATTTGGCTGATAACGCTCGGAAAGATCACTTGTCACCTTGTCCTCATCTGTGTAAACAATCTCCGCCCCTGTTTTGCAGATCCGATCCGCCACTTCATAGAGGGCATTTTCAGAAAGCAGATCATCATGGTCAAACAGAGCGATATAATCGCCGTCCGCCAGTTCCATCGCTGCATTCGTGTTGTCTGCGATACCCAGATTTTCCGCAAGAATCTTATATTTGATACGTTTATCAGAAAGATAACTGTCAACGATCCGTTTTGTCTCTGCGGTATCTCCACTTCCGTCTGCAATGCACAGCTGCCAGTGCGGATAGGTCTGTGCCGTCACCGATTCGATCATCTGCCGCAGAAAAACTTCCGGTGTTTTGTAAATCGGAACCACAACACTGATCAGCGGCGGATACTCCCAGATCCGTTCTCTCTGTACTTTTCGCTCCTCAGCCGTCAGAATATCATTCTTACACCACTCATTATAATCGACTTCTTCTTTTTCAAATCGCTCTGATAATCGCACTTTAAATTCCTGAAAACCATACTGCTTCAAATAAGAAAATCCCTTTTTGATCGTGTAGGGATTCAGGCTTTTTGCCAGTTTCGAAAAATCCATACGTTTCCTCTCTTACTTTTCTGCTCTTCCGGAAAGCATTTCCATCCGGGGCATTTATCTTAACTTTTTCTCTGTTTCACCTGAAAAGACTCTTTGTACACTATAGTATAGAGGAAGCTTTTCTGTCAAGTGTCGGATTTTCTCCCGCATTTTTGATTGCAGGATTTCCGGCAGATGTGATATGATGAGTCAAGGGACAAATGGACACAAAACGGATGCTTGCATACGTATTTGTGTCTATGAGGACCGCTAAAACATGAGAAAGCAGCCATTTTTTGTAAAAAAATGAGCGAATTTCGAATGTTTGCGTGATTTTGGGAGTGCAGAGCACGAAAAAATCACGTATGACTCATAAAGATTTCCAGTTATTGAGACGCTTATCATATAGAAAGGACAAAGTGAAAACGATGATTTCAGATAAAACAGATTCCAGTTCGGATAAAAACACAAAAAAAGCAAAGAACAAAGTCCTCGGACATTTGCTCTCGCTTTTTTTCGGCATACTGCTTGGCGGCCTGCTCTGCCTGCTTCTGGTTGTGGCCGCACGCCACATGGGTCTGATCTCTTTTGGAGAAGCAGATTCTTTTTACGATACCGCCGTTTCCTATTACAGTGAGCAGTTCGGCGATGCCGCTTCCGCCCAGCGTCAGGACCCGCCCTCTTTTGCACGTTTTTATACGCGTGCGGCAGATACCTCCATCTTAAACAGCGATGTCTCCCTCGATCTGGAGCGGATCCTTCAGGAGAATGTTCTGCTGGAAGGGGAAGGATCGGAGGATGCCGATACTGCTGATTCCGACACTGCGGATTCGGAAAGTGCGACCGCTTCCCTTGCAAAAGAGATCACCGGAAAGAAGATACGTCCGGCATCAAAACTTCAGGAAAGCTGCACCCTGGACGGCATTTCCCGAGACTTTACGGATCTTACGGTAAATCCCTCCTCTCCGGCAGCTATCCAGCTTGATACCGCCACATCAAGACTTTACCAGCGAGTTTATCTTGTTTTTGCTCTGACAGCTGATTCTGACGGCACGCTGACCGTCTCACAGAATTCGGACATGGTATATCAGATCCCGTTTACGGCCGGCGAGAAGAAAAACGTGCAGATCGCCATTTCCATCTCGTCCGACTCGGTAAACTTTTCCTGTGAAAAGGAAAGCTGTCGGATCACAGACCTTGCACTGCTTGGCTCCGTCAAAACCATATCCGCCTACACCGGTGCTCAGATTGCTTTCGATGAGAATACCGAAAAGGACCAGATCTCCGGTACCGTGACGACAGAAAATGCCGGTTTTCTCTTTCTGCCAATCCCATACAGCAAGAATGTAAAAGCTTATGTAGACGGCATCAAGACCGATGTTTTACGTGCCGATGCCTGCTTCGTCTGTGTTCCGGTCGGCTCAGGAGAACACACCTTTGCATTTTACCGGAAGTGAGCATTTTCTATAAAAAGCAGCCGGAAACCACCGGGTCTCCGACTGCTCATTTTCTGCTCTATTTTCGATGAAAGAATCGTTTCATCTGCTCTTTAAATGGTATTTTCGCATCCGAAATTTTCCTTGCCATTTTATAAGAAATCGTTCCTTTTGTTACTTCGATCGACGCTTTCAGTGCCGCATTCTCGTTTTTCAGTCGGTTCATCGCCGCGATGCTGCCGCTGCCGCCAATGGATGGATCGCCAAGAGCCAGTCCCTGGAAAATGAAATCCCGATCGATCTTGTCTTCCGGCAGTTCTTTTTCCGTAAACTCCAGAAGTTCCCGGTAGAAGCTGCGGTACTCTTCGCACATCTGCTCCACCGTTTTCATCTCCATATCATCCACGATCTCTTTCTTTGCCTGATATTCTTCCGGATGATCGATGATATGATGCAGCAGCTGCATCACCTCATCCGGGCTGGCATCCGGCTTCACCAGCCAGCCGCCGCCTGTCTTTCTGATACGCTCCCCGACTGCCCCGATGTCGGTTGCAACGATCGGAATCCCATTAAGCCATGCTTCTGAGACGGTATAACTGAATGTCTCCGGCCAGATCGGCAGAATGCAGATAATATCAATCTCATTATCTTCAAGAAGCTGCGGAAGTTCCTCTTTTTTGTAAGTGGAGCTGAAGAAACAGTTCTCCTGTGAAATTTCCAGAATATTCTTATCACCGATCGCACCTAATACAAACCAGTTGATCCCGCCTTTGTCCATCGGAATCAGCTCTCTTGCCATCAGACTTCCTTTCTGCGGAACCATTCCTCCAAGGAATGCCACATTGAGCCTTCCTCGTTTTCCGAAGCGATGGTGATATTCTCCTTTGGTACTTTGATTATCCGTGTAAAACACGCCGTCATGCTTGACATAGACACGGATCTTCACCGGTCCGTCGGCAAGTTTTCTGGTACTGATACGAAGATCCAGACCGCACATCAGTGCTTCTGTTGCACCAAATGCATCGACAATATCCGGTCTTGGTACTTTGTTTGCCAGAAAACAGTCCTTTTTGCCTTTGCTGTCCGTAAATTCCACATAAATCTTCGTCTCTTCGTTTGGCACGCCTTCCAGATAAGCCCAGCCTTTGATGTCATTGAGCCCCTGATCGGCTCCCGGCACACGATCCAGCTTCACGTGCAGGTGCTCGCTCTTCTGATGCTTCTCCGGTGACGGCACATGGATGATATCACGCTCCAGTTTGTCTTCTCCGTGTTCGATGACCATGCATTTTTCTTTCAGAGAAGGGAAATATTCAAGCAGAATATCCCTCGCACTTTCGGATGGGAAGATCAGTTTCCGGCAAATGGAAAGTGCCTTTTTATTTTCCCTTCTCCAGATGCGAAGATAATCAACCTGGCTTGCAATGTCTTTTTTCTGACGCAGACATTCCCGGCAGCGTTTCTGCCTCTCTTCAAAGGAAAGCTTTGCATCCTCTTTCTGACAGAACTGATTTTCGTTATCCAGAAGAATGATCGTCGGGCAGGCATAATAGAAATCATGAATGGTTGCGATCACCGGGATTCCGAAACGCTCTGCCGCAAAATAAAGCTCCAGAGAAAGATCCTGCGAATGCTGGATATGCACCATATCAATGTCAAATGCCAGCAGGATCTGTTCATAGATCTTTCGCATCTTTTCATCACGGAAAACCGGAAACTTCGGTGCTTCGCCAATTTCAAATTTCAGGGAGACCACATCTTTGTCCGTGTAGATCGTCAGTCTTAAATATTCTTCATCTCTTGCCGCCACGAAGACATTGTATTCATCCCGCAGTGCCATCGTCAGCTCTTTGACATGAATCTGTGTGCCGCCGATGTTGTTGAATGCCCCTTCCTGGAAATCCAGATGCAGCAGATAGAGAATGTTCTGCTTTCCGTTGTGCAGCTTTGTATACATATTGATATTGTCGCGGATCTCCTGATCCGGATTTTCCATACAGTACAGATGGTTCATCCGCATCTGGGCAGCGTAACGGTCATTTAAGATTGCCTCATGTTCTTCAAGAAGCTTTTTCTTTTCTTCGGTGTCAAACGAAGCGGTCCCTTTATGGTATACAAAGGTGTCATCGCACATTACATGATGATAACCTGCCTGCTCTGCACGGTTGCAGAAATCATTTTCCTCCCCGTAGCCTCTGCCGAACGTTTCAGCGTCAAAGACACCGATGTCATCGATCACACTGCGTTTGATATACATACAGAAACCAACCGCAACGGTGATCCTTGGATAACGTCTGAGGCTGCACGTTTCAATCAGTCCGGCGTACTCATCTGCCGTGACATTCTCCGGTATCGGATTGTCCTGGCACATGACCGGAACCGAACATAAAGTAGCACTGTTTGAGAGCGGTGTCACCGTTCCGATGCTCTCCTCCCGGTATGCACAGGCGATGATCTTGTCCAGCCACCCTGCGGTAACGATCGTGTCAGAATTTAAAAGAAGGACATCTCGATCCTCTGACTGTGCCATTCCCTTATTGACGTTCGCGGAAAACCCCATATTCTTTTCGTTGTGCAGCACCAGAATATGTTCCCCGGCAAAGCTATCCAGATAAGGTGCAATCCGTTCATCCGGACTGCAGTCGTTGATCAGGATCAGCCGGTGTTTCGTAAGATCTGTATGCTTTAACACACTCGGCATACAAAGCTGCAAATCATCGTAACCATTGTACACCGGTATAATAATATCTACTGCCTCTGTCCTTTTTTTCATTTATTTCCTCCAAAATGCAAGACCATTTTTTTTACCAAGCAGCCAGTTTGCACGCTCCAGTGCCTCTTCCATGGAGAGTACCGCAATCATGCCGCTGATCTTTACCTGATCCTTGTTTTCTTCCATTTTGACCAGATAAACCGGATCGGTCGTTAAAAACAGATCGCCATGCTCCACTTTTCCGGAAGCGTTGACCGCTTTTAACTTCGCATTGGTTCCGGCATGGTCGATCCGGCAGATACATGGTTTTCCTTCCAGCGGATCAAAACGCAGTGCCTTCCAGTCCTTGAAATTTTTCAGATCAAAAGTCACGCGGAACGCTCCGTCCTGCAGAACCGTTTCCGCCTGGATTTTCTCCTCTTCCCGAAACCCGTTTCCGGTGTCCACAAAGAGCTGGCAGTTCAGCAGATCCTTCTCCTGGTGGCGTTTGCGGAACTCTTCCAGAGAAATACCGATCTCCGGGATGCTGTAGTGCAATACGCGGTTCGCTCCGACGTAGTGTTCTGCAAAATAGGTGCCCCATTTGTGGAAAGTCTCGGACATCTCCTGCGTAATCTGATATTCTTCTAAAAGCTCCTGCATCTTGCAGTCTTGTTCCAGCTGTGGATAGCTGCTGTACAGCTCATTGATGGCACGCCAGATGATAAATGCCACCGGAACCGGAAAATCAAAGATCCATTCGCAGTCAATGACACGGTATTTTCCGTCTTTTTCGAAAATATTGTCGAGGATCAGATCGATGTTCGCCGGGGCAATGCACGGCAGTTCCGGGCAGATCTGTGAAGTTCCAAAAACCTGGGCAAACTCCGTCCGCTCTCTTCCGGACATCTCCCGGCTTACGATATGACGGTTCCCAGTTGCTGCGGATTCTTTTTCACACAGCATACTGACCGTGGAAATCAGATTTTTCACTTTTTCCACGTTATGTTCATAAATGGCCTGCTTTGCCTGTTGTCCAAGGCTTTTTTCCTGAAGAAACGGTGTCACGACAGCATCGCCTTTTGCTTTTATGCCAAGGCTGCTCCAGCTTCCGTAATCTTTCTGTTTGTTCTGCATATTCTGCAGGTGACGTTTTGCCTCGTTTGTCATCGGCTGCTTGACAACCACTTTTTCTCCGTTTTGCTCTTCAATCGTGGTAGCAATGGAGAAATGACGGTCGCGGTCGGTGCTCATCTTCGCATAAAGCACTTTTTTATCAGCACGGATCTGATTTCTGCTCATCTCGATCAGAAAAGAATTGGCAAAATAATCCATTCTGCCATCCTGCTGAATCGTCTCCGCTACCTGTCCCTCCCTGAACAGTGCCATGCGGTATTTTGTGAAATTCCAGGTCGGAAGACCATATTTCTGCTCTTTTAAAGACTCATCCGTAAAGACTTCCCGCGGAAACTTGTAATCCGGATACGGATAATAAAAACGGTGATAAGAAAAACCACAGGCTTCCATCAGACGTTCCCACTCTCCTTTGGAGAATGTCCGCACGGAATGATTGTCCGGATACCCGGCAATGCCGTCAAAATAGCCGTTGGTATGATCTTCCGGTGCACCCGCAAAATACTTGAGTCCAAAGCGGTTCTCGATTGCAATCAGCAGGATCCCCTCCGGCTTGAGCAGCCGTTTGATATTCTTAAGAAACGTCTCGCACGGCTGATCCCCCTCGGTAAAGCCCGGTGCATACTCAAACACGCCGTTGAGCACAATATAATCAAACTGCTCACCGAACACCATATCATTTAAATTGCCGACCCAGATCTCCAGATTCGGCACACGCTCATGCCTTGCCATGTTGATGTCCGCTCTCTGCTTGGAAAGCTCCACCGACACGACCTTTTTCATCCGCTCACAGAGCAGGCCGCTGATCGCCCCGCAGCCGGAGCCAATCTCCAGACAGGTCGCATCCTCCTGAAACGGATACCAGTTCAGGATGTTCTCGCGGACTCTGGAAAGATGGTAAAGTACCGGAAACGGAACATTCTCCATACTCTCGTAATTGCCCTGTGTTTTGACGATCTTCAGTATTTCCTTTTCAATATCTCCGTCGGAGTAAAAATTCTCTCCGCTGTAATAATCCAGATTAAACTTTGCCATAATTCCCCCCGCTTCAGGATAGTGTTACTTTTGAATTCATATCGTAATAACCGACGGTATTGCGGTCTGAGATCACCGTCAGGCTGCATACATCATACAATCTGTGAAATACCACAAACTCTCCGTTGCGGTAACCGGTACATCCAAGAGAAATCAGATATTCTCCGCCCTGCAGATCCAGTTTCTGCGTGAAGGTGATCTCCTGACTCTCGCCCTCTTTTTTACCTTTGACATCTGCCTTTTCATACATGGTGTTCGTTCCGGTAATCTCAATCCCCTGCAGATTCTTGATCGTAAACGCATAGATCGGCTCTTTGATCTCCTCGTGGAAATCTACCTTCATGCGAACAGAAAAGGTGCTGCCCTTCATCAGGGTATTGGTGATCAGCCCTTTGTCATCGAGGATCGCATAGTCTGTGATCTCCGCAATCTTCTCTCCATACTCGATCAGCTTCGGATTGACCACGACCGAATCCTTCCAGTTTGCACTGACATCCTCGACATCGTTCATCCGGCTGTCTGTCTCCAATTCAGACGGATCAAACTGATGCACCAGAACCTTCTTATAAATATCAACCGCTTCTTTCGGCGTTCCCTCAAAGATCTTCTCGCCCTGGTTGAGCAGGATCGCACGGTCACAGTATTTTGTGATGCTTCCAAGATCGTGGCTGACAAACAGGATCGTCTTGCCTTCTTTTTTGAAATCCTCAAATTTGCGGTAACATTTTGCCTGGAAAAAAACGTCTCCGACCGACAGTGCCTCATCCACGATCAGAATCTCCGGATCGATATTGATGGCAACGGCAAATGCCAGCCGCACAAACATACCGCTTGAATACGATTTGACCGGCTGATTAACAAAATCACCGATATCCGCAAACTCCAGAATATTGTCCAGTCGCTCATCGATCTCTTCTTTTGTAAATCCAAGCATCGTTCCGTTCAGATAGACATTCTCGATCCCGGTATATTCCATGTTGAATCCGGCTCCAAGCTCCAGAAGTGCCGAGATACGTCCATCCACGTTCACTTCGCCTCCGGTCGGATTCAGAACACCGGTGATGATCTTCAGGATCGTCGATTTACCAGAACCGTTTGTCCCGATGATGCCGACCGTCTCGCCTTTTCTGATCTCAAAATTAACATGTTTCAACGCATAATGCTCCCTCGCATCCACATGAAATCCAAGCGTCTCCTTCAGACGGTCAGACGGTTTGTTATATAATTTATATACTTTACTCAGGTCTTTTACCTGAATTGCCATTTCACTCATAGATTTCGATTCCTCATAAATTTACAGAACATCCGCAAAATGTATCTTTAACTTCCGGAACAGTCTCGTGCCGATCAGCCAGAACACCAGAGTAAATGCCCAGAAATACAGAGTCATGCCCGGACGCTGCCAGAACCATGTCTTGTAAATAAAGGCATCACGATATCCCTGGACAATATAAAACATCGGATTTAATTTCAAGATGGACGCAAGGATGCCGGTAATGCCGAGATCCTCCATCGACCACATGATCGGAGTCATCCAGACTCCCACCTGAAGTGCAATGTTGATCACCTGTGTCAGGTCACGAAAAAAGACAACGACCGAACTGGTCATATAAGTGATCCCGAGCACGAGCACAAAGATACAAAACGTATAATAAATCACCTGGATCGTATAAACAGTCGGATAACATCCCATCGCCGTGTACAGGATCAGAGCAACCAGAATAAAAAACAGGTGTACAAAAACAGCGGATACAACTTTGACCATCGGCAGGATATCAATCCGAAATACCACCTTTTTGACCAGATAATTGTATTCCAGCAGTGCATTCGTTCCGTTGATCAGTCCGTCCTGAAAAAAGAACCAGGGAATCAGTCCGGCGATCAGCCACAGCACGAACGGTACCGGTCTTGGTGATGAACTCCTTATCATACCAAAAACAAACCAGTAGACCATGACCGTCACAACCGGCTGTACAAACGCCCAGACGATCCCCAGGTAGGAACCGGCGTATTTCTTTTTAAAATCATTTTTCGCAAGCTGAAAAATCAGTGTTCTGCCCGCAAAAAGCTCTGCGGGCAGTGACCGGGTTTCTTTCATAGATTCCTTTTCCTCCTAAAGTCCCTCTGCAATTTCCAGTAAATACCGGCCATATGCAGTCTTCAGCAGAGGCTGTGCCAGCTCAACGAGCTGTTCTTTTGTGATAAATCCTCTCTTATATGCAATTTCTTCGATGCAGGAAATATAAAGTCCCTGTCTCTTCTGGAAGGCAGCTACGAAATCTGCCGCATCGAGCAGTGCATCGTGTGTGCCGGTATCCAGCCATGCAAAACCTCTGCCAAGTGTCTCCACCTTCAGGGTTCCTCTTCTTAAATATTCATTGTTGATACTGGTGATCTCGATCTCACCGCGTGCGGAAGGTTTGACATTCTTTGCGATCTCTACCACATCATTATCATAGAAATACAGTCCCGGAACAGCGTAGTTGGACTTCGGATGCTCCGGTTTCTCCTCGATGGAGAGTGCCTTTCCGTTCTCATCAAACTCTACGACACCATATTCTCTCGGGTCACGCACATAATATCCGAAAATAGTCGCTCCCTTTTCAATCTTGGCTGCACGCATCAGAACCTGTGAAAAGCTCTGTCCGTAGAAAATATTATCACCGAGCACCAGTGCCACACTGTCATCTCCGATGAAATCGGCTCCGATAATAAACGCATCTGCCAGTCCCCGAGGTTTGTCCTGAACAGCATAAGACATCTGAAGCCCCAGCTGCTCACCGGTGCCAAACAATTCTTTAAATACCGGAAGATCACGCTCTGTAGAGATGATCAGGATCTCACGGATCCCTGCCAGCATCAGTGTGGACAACGGATAGTAGATCATCGGCTTATCATAAACCGGCATGATCTGTTTTGAAATCGCTTTGGTCAGCGGGTACAGTCTGGTACCGGAACCGCCTGCTAAAATAATCCCCTTCATATATCGATCCTTTCTTATTTGCGGTACATCTCTTCGTAATATTTCTGATAGTCACCGCTTGTCACATTTGCCATCCAGTCTTCGTGTTCAAAATACCATTTGATTGTTTTCTTGATGCCTTCTGCAAACATCGTCTCCGGATACCAGCCAATCTCAGCTTTGATCTTGTCCGGTGCGATCGCATATCTGCGGTCATGGCCCTTGCGGTCTTCCACATAAGTGATCAGTTCTTCATTGATATGTGCTTTTCTCGGGTCTTCGTCCGGAAGCATCTCGTTTAACGTATCGAGAATGATATGGATGATCTCGATGTTCTGTTTTTCATTGTGTCCGCCGATGTTGTATGTCTCAAACAGACGGCCCTGTTCCTGAACCATATCAATGCCCTTTGCATGGTCTTCCACATACAGCCAGTCACGCACATTTTTGCCGTCGCCGTAGACCGGAAGCTTTCTGCCGTTTAATGCATTGTTGATGATCAGCGGGATCAGCTTCTCCGGGAACTGATACGGTCCGTAGTTGTTGCTGCAGTTTGTGATATTTGCCGGGAATTTGTAAGTATCCATATAGGCTTTTACCAGCATATCCGAAGATGCCTTGCTTGCAGAATACGGGCTGTGAGGATCATAAGGTGTCGTCTCGTAGAAATATTCCCCCTCGTTCTCCAGAGAACCGTAAACTTCATCCGTGGATACATGTAAGAATTTCTTGTCTGCCTTGAATGTGCCGTCCTCAAGCTCCCAGGCTGCCTTTGCCGCATTGAGCATGACCAGAGTACCAAGCACGTTTGTCTTTACAAAAACTTCCGGGTTGCGGATGCTTCGGTCTACATGGCTCTCTGCTGCGAAATGAACCACACGGTCAATGTCATTTTCATCGAAGATCTTGTTGATCGCCTCGCTGTCGCAGATATCTGCTCTTACAAATGTATAATTGTCACGGTTCTCCACATCTCTTAAATTTTCCAGATTGCCTGCGTAAGTCAGCTTGTCAACGTTGATAATACGGATGTCATCCCCGTATTTTTTAAACATATAGTGAATATAATTAGAACCAATAAAACCGGCACCTCCGGTTACAAGATAAGTTCTCATGTTCTTTTTTACCTCCATCAGTCAGTTCGTTTCTCTTATTTTCCATACGGATTCTTTATATTATACCATCTGGGGCAACAATATTCAACCGGAAAACTCCTTTTGGCAAAGCTTCCAATAAAGCCTTGCTTTTTCCTTTGCTTTTCAGACATTCTATGATATAATATAGCCACTGTTATCGTAAAAAAGACTTGAGAGGAGCATTATTTATGAAAGAAACAACACTTGTTATCCTGGCAGCAGGCATCGGAAGCCGTTTTGGCGGCGGCATCAAACAGCTGGCACCGGTCGGACCTTCCGGTGAGATCATCATGGACTATTCTATCTATGATGCCTTAAAGGCAGGATTCAATAAAATCGTATTTATCATCCGCAAGGATATCGAAGAGGACTTCAGACGCATCATCGGGGATCGCATCTCTGAAATCGCAGACGTATCTTATGCCTTTCAGGATCTGTCCGCTCTGCCGGACGGTTTTTCCGTTCCGGACGGCCGCACCAAACCATGGGGCACCGGCCAGGCTCTTCTGTGCTGCAAGGGCGTGATCGACACACCGTTTGCTGTCATCAATGCAGACGATTACTATGGAAAAGAAGGTTTTAAAAAAGTGCATGATTTCCTGGTAGAGGAGCACAGTCAGGATGACCTGCTGCATTTTTGCATGGCAGGCTTTATCCTCGGAAATACCTTAAGTGAGAACGGCGGCGTCACACGCGGCATCTGTCAGGTAGATGACAGAGAACTTTTAACTTCCATCGTTGAGACCCACGATATCACCAAAACAGCAGACGGTGCCGGTGTTCCGGATGGAAACGGCGGTTTTGCACCGCTTGATACAAACAGTCATGTTTCCATGAATATGTGGGGATTTACACCGGAAATCCTCGATTATCTGGATCAGGATTTCGCAGCATTCCTTTCTGCCCAGAAAGAAGGCGATCTCAAATGCGAATATTTGATCCCGACCGTTGTCGATGACATGCTGAAAAAACAACTTGCTGATGTGCAGGTACTGGAGACACGTGACCGCTGGTTCGGTGTCACTTACGCCGAGGACAAGGCTTATGTCACAGACTCCATCCAGGCACTCGTAAAAGGAGGGATCTACCCTGAAAAACTCTTCCAATAAACGGGCTTCTCTTTTCCTGCATGGATTTCTGCTGACCCTTGGCATCACATTTGCCCCGGTCAGCGCCCACGCCGGGGAAGCTCTCCTACACCCACAACTTCCGGCTGTTCCGGTTTATGAATTTCTCTCCGATACTTCAGTGGAAGGTGATCTGCAGACAGATACTCTGGAAAACAACGCAAAAAGAGCGACGGTACTGCCCTCCAGATACAATGCGGCAGAGCACGATCTGGTGACACCGGTCAAAGATCAGAATCCCTACGGAACCTGCTGGGCATTCTCCGCCCTTTCCGCCTGCGAGACGAGCATGATCAGAAAAGGACTGCAAGATACCAGCTTTGATCTGTCCGAATTCCATTTCGCCTACTTTTTCTTTCACACTCAGGAAGACGCTCTTGGTGGTACCGCCGGTGACTGTACCCTCCTTGCAGACCCAGATTACATGGATGTCGGCGGTGCAGATGCCTGTACAATGTTTGCACTCTCCAAATGGACCGGAGCTGCTGCGGAATCCCTTGCCTCTTATCCATATGAACAGCTTTATACCCCATCTTCCAGCCTGGCTTACCAGGATGTCGGCCACCTTCAGAATGTCCGCTATGTAAACGGTTCTGACACTGCCAGTATCAAACGTCTGATCCTGCAGTACGGTTCGGTATCCGCCCCGCTCTGTGTAAACCTGAAAAAATATTATTCAAAGTCTACCGGTGCTTATTACTGCAACAACAACACCGGAACAAACCATCAGCTCACGATTGTCGGCTGGGATGATGATTATTCGACGGCAAATTTCACAAGTGGCATACGTCCGAGCAAAAAAGGTGCCTGGATTGCAAAAAACAGCTACGGCGAAGATTTCGGCAATGATGGCTATATTTATATTTCCTATCAGGACAACAGCCTGAACCACCAGAAGAGATCAACCGCTGATTCGGATTCTCTGGTATTCGCCTATGATATGGAAAACAGCGATAATTATTCCCATAATTATCAATATGACGGTTCCGCTTCCTGTACATACATGCCAATCCCATCCGGAAGTTCCCTTTCCAATGTTTTTACTGTAAGTGGAAATCCGAACGGACAGGAAAAGTTGAAATCCGTTTCCTTTGCCCTGGCATCCGAAAATATCCAGTATGCGATCCAGATCTACAAAAATCCAACAGCCGGTGACCCAACAAGCGGCATCGCAGTCCTCGACCGTGCACAGAGCGGCGTGACCACTTACTGCGGTTATTATACGATTCCTTTAAATACAGAGATCGTCTTCAATCAGGGTGACCGATTTTCCGTTGTGATCTCCTTTGCATCGCCGACCAACCAGACACTGTATGCCTTTATCGACAAAAGCAGCTCTCTGGAATCCCTGCATTTCGTTTCCAGTGCTGAGATTGGCCAGAGCTACTACCGCACAAAAGCCAATGGCTGGATGGATATCAGTTATCAGCAGATCAATAACCGCATCAAAGCATTTACGGAAAATACAACGGAAGCTGCCACCGAGATTCTGGCAAATGTCTCTGCTCTTCCAAAATCCTCGATCCGCAAGATAAAAAGCAGTCGCTGCTCTTCTTTACGGCTTTCCTGGAATGCGGTACAGTATGCAGACGGCTATCAGATTTTCCGCAGCACTTCCAGAAAGAAAGGCTACACACTGATCGCTGACACGAAAAAGACTTCTTATTCCGACAATACTGTCGTTCCCGGCAGGAAATACTACTACCGGATACGTGCCTATGCCAGAAGCCGCTACAACGATATTGTATACAGTCCTTATTCCCAGGTGAAAAATCAGACACTGAAGCCGGAAAAAGCACAGATACGCTCCCTGAAAAAAAAGAGCAGCAAAACCTACCTTCTGAGCTGGAGAAAAGTCCCCGGTGCTGATGGCTATGAAGTTTTCCGGCAGATTTCCGGCAAAAAATGGGAACTGTTCAAACGTATCAAACGAACCGGCACCCTGAAACTGAAACTTTCTCTCGCTTCAAAAAAAGACTGCTTCTACCGGGTACGTGCCTATAAAAAAACAGCTAAGGAAAACATTTACGGTCCTTTCTCAAAAAAAGTAAAAATTTCTGCAAAATAAAGCCGAAAACAAAAGCCCCGCCCATCTTGCGATGGACAGGGCTTTTTCTATCTTATCCTTTTCACACACTCCTACAGAATGGATTTCCCAGGTCCATCCTGCATCTCTGTAATTATCTCTAATTACAATACTTATTAAAACACTTGCTTTAAATGATACTCGTCATCTACCAGCAGCATATCGGCCTCTTTTCCGACACTGATAGAACCGACTCTGTCATAGACACCTATGCTCTTTGCCGGATTTCTTGTTGCTGCAAAAATCGCATCTGCTTCCGGAATATCGAAAGACATTGCAATCTTCATGCAGTCGTACAGGCAGGTTGCGGATCCTGCGATGGTTCCGTCTGCCAGTGTTGCTTTACGGTCTTTCATAAATACTTTCTGACCGCCCAGTTCATATTCCCCATTTTCCATACCGCATGCCATCATGGAATCACTGATCAGAACGATACGTTCCGGTCCGAACATACGGAATGCTGCACGGATCGCACTGCCATGAATGTGCAGACCATCACTGATCAGCTCGGCATATACATGATCGTTGTCTGCAGCTGCTCCGATAACACCCGGTGCTCTGTGATTTAATGGCGGCATTGCATTGTACAGATGTGTTACATGATCTGCACCGGCCTCAAATGCTGCCTTTGCAGTATCATAATCTGCGGTTGTATGTCCAACAGAAATATGCACTTCATCTTTGAGTTCCTTAATAAATTCTACGGAACCTTCCATCTCCGGTGCCAGAGTCACCAGTTTGATCAGTCCGCCGCTTGCCTGCTGGCATGCACGGAACGTCTCTGCGGACGGTGCCTGAATATAAGCACCATTCTGTGCTCCCTTTTTCTCCGGTGCGATAAATGGTCCTTCCATATTGATACCAATGACACGTGCTCCGTCTGCGATGCCGTCTGCTTCTTTTGCGGTCGCAAAAATATCAACCAGCATCTCTTTGGAAAGTGTCATGGATGTCGGGCAGTAAGAAGTGATACCATGTGCTTTTTCAAAACGTAAAATCTCTTTTACGCCTTCTACGTCGCAGTCACAGAAATCATGACCGCATGCACCATGGCTGTGTACATCCACAAGACCAGGAATCAGTTTGTATCCGTTTGCGTCTACCACTGTCTTATCGCTTACTTCTGCTTCCGTTGCCACGATCTTATGATCTTCTACAAAAACATCTTTTACCTGAAATGTTCCGTCTTCACAAAAAACGGATGCACCTTTAATGATCATTTAGATCACTCCCTTCTCTCTGCACAGGGACAGTGCTTCTTCATCTGCAATTACGATCACATCGTTGTGAAGCTGCAGTACAGAAGCCGGTACGCCAGGTACGATCGGCCCGAAGAAAGATTCATAAACTGCCTTTGCTTTGTTCTTTCCGCTTGCCAGCAGCAGAACTTTCTTGGCTGACATGATGTTCTTGATACCCATGGTGTATGCATATTTCGGCACATCATCCATAGTTTCAAAAAATCTTGCGTTTGCTTTGATGGTATCTTCTTTCAGTGCTACACAGTGTGTCAGGCTCTCGAAAGCTGAACCCGGCTCGTTAAATCCGATGTGTCCGTTTCCGCCGATACCAAGCAGCTGCAGGTCGATGCCGCCAACGCTGTCGATGATCGCATTATATTTTGCACATGCAACTTTGCTGTCCGTTTCTGTTCCATCCGGTACAAAGGTACGTGCCTTGTCGATATTTACATGATCAAACAGATTTTTGTTCATGAAATAACGGTAGCTCTGATCATTGTCTCCGGAAAGTCCTTTGTATTCGTCCAGGTTTACAGAAGTTACCTGTGAAAAATCGATGTCACCTTTGTTGTACCATTCAACCAGCTGTTCGTATGCACCTACCGGTGTAGAACCTGTTGCCAGACCTAAAACAGCGTTCGGTTTCATGATAACCTGGGCAGAAATAATATTTGCTGCCTTTCTGCTCATATCCTTATAATCTTTTGCCTGATATAAAACCATATCCCTCTTCCTTTCTGATTTCAGGTTTATTCCACTTCCGCTTTTGCAAAAAAGACCGGAAGATGGAAGTTTGGCTTCTCACTGTCAATTGGTGAAAAGCTGATATAATGTTCAACAGCCGGATCTTCTGAAATTTTATAGAAATTACAGTATATCTCCTTGCCGCTGCCATCCGGTAAATAATCGCAGACTTCCTTCAGAAACTTCTCCGGAATGAGCAGGCTCATTGTCCAGTGATCCTTTTCAATCACGGAATTTACGCCTGTTTCCTTATAAACTTCATCGGAAAGGAACTGTCTTCCCTGTCTGCCAAAGCCATATTTTGCATACATGGCTCCGTTTGCATTCACTTCAAAGTTCAGATACATATCATTGTTGGTAAGTTCCTTTCCTTTTTCTGCGAATGCCAGAAACACTTCCACTGCACTGTCTTTGCAGACCATTTCGTGATGCTCTGTGCATCTTGCAAGCGGATCATGCTCCTCTGTGCAAATCTGCACATAGAGTCCTTCCCCCTTCAGATACCCCATATAACCACAGGCTTTCGGAGGTGTGATCGCATGATGCCACTGCACATGGTCGATCTCAAAACGATTGCAGTTCACAATCTCTTCTTTCGAAGAAATCGTCTTAATCTTATATTCCAATGTATGTCCTCCTTCTAACGGCACGAGTACCAAAAGGGGGACACCCACTACGGCGTCCCCCTTGCAGGTCAGATTTCAGACCATTATATCAAGCTATTATTTGCACAGTTTCTTGAACTCGTCAGCTACGAACTGAACCTGAGTTCCGATGATAACCTGTACACTTGTTTTGCCTGGGCGAATCACACCAGCTGCTCCAGCTGCTTTGATTGCTTTTTCGTTTACTTTTGTAGTATCTTTCACTTCCAGACGAAGTCTTGTGATGCAGTTGTCGATAGAAGTAATGTTTTCTTTACCGCCGCATCCAGCCAGAACTGCTTTTGCAACTTCTGTGTAGTTGTTGTTAGACAGTTTGATGCTCTTTTCAGCTTCGTCAATATCATCATCTTCACGTCCCGGTGTTTTCAGGTCGAATTTTGTGATTGCAAAACGGAATACTACGTAGAATACTACAAATGCTGCAATACCCAGAGGGATGATCAGCCATGTCTTAGCTGCTGCCGGAAGGGAAGCAGAGAAGACCAGGTCAGTTAAACCAGCGGAGAAACTGAATCCGGCTCTGAATCCAAGTACAACTGTGATTACTGTGAAGATAGCGTACAGCAGAGCGTATACTACATACAGTCCAGGAGCCAGGAACATGAAACCAAATTCGAACGGCTCAGTTACACCACAAACAAATGCTGCGATTGCTGCGGAAGAAAGAAGACCGATTGCAACTTTTTTCTTGTTTGATTTTGCTGTATGAACCATAGCCAGAGCAGCACCCGGGATACCAAACATCATACATGGGAAGAATCCTGACATGTACATACCAAGGCTCCATGAAACATCTGCAGATGTTTCACCAGCCCAGAAGTGAGACAGGTCACCAAGACCGATGGTATCAAACCAGAATACGTTGTTCAGTGCGTGATGCAGACCGAACGGGATCAGCAGACGGTTGAAGAATGCGTAGATACCAGCACCTACAGCTCCCATCTTTGCGATACCTTCTCCCAGTGCAACCAGAACGCCAAACAGTACCGGCCATACGAACAGCAGAACTACGGATACAACGATAGAAACAACACCTGCTACGATAGCTACGCAACGTTTGCCGCTGAAGAATGACAGCCAATCCGGCAGCTTTGTTCCTTTGAATTTATTGTAGCAGGAAGAACCGATCACACCGGCGATGATACCGATGAACGGGTTCGCAATTTTGCTGAATGCAATGTAAGCAGTTGTACCTTCTTCAAGAGTTTTGATAACGGATACAGCACCTACAGACAGCAGAGTTGTCAGCATCAGCCAAGAAGCCAGAGCTGCAAGTCCACCTGTACCGTCGTTGTCTTCAGACATACCAACACCGATACCGATTGCAAACAGGATAGCCATGTTATCAATCAGGGCTCCACCTGCTTTAACTAAATAGAAACCAATCTGCTGTAAAATACCTACTACGTCACCACCCTGCATGGTAGATGGGCAAAGAGCATATCCAAGACCCATCAGGATACCACAGATAGGAAGGCAAGCAACAGGTAACATCAAAGCTTTACCTAATTTCTGTAAGAATTTCATCATAATTACTTTTTTCCTCCTTCTCTTACTTAATGAGAATCCTCCTCCAGCTCTTTTTCCGGCTGGATTCTGCGGATATGTACGGCCAGATAAGCCGTCTCCTCATCTGTAATTTCGTGATCATAGCGCATTTTTATATAATGCGCAATCTTCTCGCTGCACGCATATTCAACCGGGTACATTCCGGCGATCACTTTTCCGAAACCGTTATCATCATCCCCGAGCATCTGCCCCGTAAAAATGCGCTGTCCAAGAAATTTCAGATGAGTGATGAATCTGGCGTAATGAAGGCTTTCTTCCTGCAGTTCAATATTCAGATATTCACTGACGATATTGACCACGTCGCGAATGAGACAGGTGATGTTCATCGTATTGCGTACACCGGTGTCATATTCCGCATTTACGATATGAAGTGCGACGGATGCGGCCTCATCCTCATTCAACTCCACATCAAGTTTCTCCCTGACCTTGCGGATTGCATACTTTCCAACGCCAAACTCGATCGGATAAAAGGTCTTCACCTCAACCTTGAGCGGGTTGTCAAACTGCATTCCTTTCTTATACCGTTCAATTGCGAAACTGATATGATCTGTCAGAGTCAGATAAATACTCTGGTGTAACTTCAGCCCGATATTGTTCTTGGCATAAGTGATAATCTGGTCGGATAACTTGAGATATTCCACCGGAAGCCTCTCCACCAGCCTGGCGAACTGCCCGGCTGACTTCTTATCCTCCAGTCGGAACGTCTTCTCAATCTGCTCCTCATTCACAATCTGTCCCGGCTTTGCATGGAAACCGATACCTTTTCCCATGATGACGACTTCCTCGGCGTCTTTGTCCAAAGCACTTACTACATTGTTATTAATAACTTTGATGATTTTCATAGTAATAACGTGTCTCCCAAACAAAAAGACCCAAAGAATCCAGAATCCTTCTCCTCTGAAACTTTGGGTCTTGCCTGCATCACCAGTAACAATCCTGTCATAACTACCAAATTCTTTAATTGCATCTCTACTATAGCAGTAAATTTGAACAATGTCAATGCTTTTTTAATCTTTTGTTTATGGATTGTTTATAATTTTTATTTTTCTAAAAATGTTTTCTGTAATGCAGTGATTCCTCTAGTTTCCAATACATTTCCTGACTGCTTTTCCTTTTCCCGTTCCTATGATCACATGATGCCTGCGAATTGCTCCGTTGCAAAGTAACTCCCGCAATCTATGCTCCGCTTCGTTCTGCACGAAACGAGTGCCTGTAAACATTCGGAATCCGCATATTTACTGCATAAACAGCTACTTCCTCATGGATTCAAGAATCTCTCTTGCCACGTAAACTCCGCTTGCGGATGCATGGGAAAGGGAATGTGTCACCCCACTGCCGTCTCCGATGATATAGAGACCTTTGTGGATACTTTCAAGATGCTCATCAAGCTGTACTTCCATATTATAAAATTTCACTTCCACACCATAGAGCAGCGTGTCATCGTTTGCCGTTCCCGGTGCGATCTTATCCAGTGCATAGATCATCTCAATGATGCCATCCAGGATACGCTTCGGCAGCACCAGACTTAAATCTCCCGGTGTTGCGGAAAGTGTCGGTCTTACAATGCCCTCTTCCACTCTCTTGACGGTACTTCTTCTTCCGCGTACCAGATCACCGAACCGCTGGACCATAACACCGCCGCCGAGCATATTGGAAAGTCTGGCAATGCTCTCGCCGTATCCGTTGCTGTCCTTGAACGGCTCGGAAAAATGCTTGGATACAAGCAGTGCGAAGTTGGTATTTTCGGTCTGTTTGGTCGGATCTTCGTAGCTGTGTCCGTTTACGGTCACGATGCCGTTTGTATTTTCACTTACCACGATGCCATATGGATTCATGCAGAACGTACGCACATTGTCCTCGAACTGTTTTGTACGGTAAACAATCTTGCTCTCGTAAAGCTCATCGGTCAGATGGGAAAAGATCACAGCCGGAAGCTCCACACGGACACCTAAGTCCACACGGTTGGAACTGGTCGGGATGCTCATCTCTTCACAGACCTTTTCCATCCATTTGCTTCCGCTTCGTCCGACAGAAACCACACATTTTCCGCATGCATAATTTTCCTCTTCACAGATGACCTGATAGCCATCTTCCCTCTTTTCGATATGCTGCACCGGCGTGTCAAAATAAAAATCTGCCCGGTCTTTGAGCCATGCATACATATTCTGCAGCACAATGTAATTGACATCGGTTCCCAGATGTCTTACGGATGCATTCAAAAGCTGCAGACGGTTCTGCAGACAAAGTTTTTTGAATTTCGTTCCGGCTGTTGAATACAGTCTGGTGCCTTCACCGCCGTACTCCATGTTAATCTCATCGACATACTGCATCAGCTCCAAAGCTTTCTCTTTGCCGATGTATTCATAAAGTGTGCCGCCAAAATCATTGGTAATATTATATTTACCATCGGAAAATGCTCCCGCACCGCCGAATCCGCTCATGATCGAACAGCTCTTGCAGTGAATGCAGCTTTTGATCTTCTTGCCATCAATCGGACATTTTCTTTTTTCCAGTGCATGTCCTTCCTCAAAAATGGCAATCTCCAGATTTTCGTTATTTTTCAGAAGCTCGTACGCGGAAAAAATGCCTCCCGGACCTGCTCCGATAATGATTACATCATATTTTTTCATACTGTTTCCTCCAGATTGTACTTTTAAAATATGGTGTTGAGGTCAAAACCTATCAACTTATGAGCAAGCTCATGTGGATTTTGACCTTTTGCCCCTGGTATCATACATAATTCTCTACGATCTTCATGATCTTCTTCATGGTTTTCAGGGTATCTTTTATTTTTTCATGTTCCATACTGTGTCCGACATCCGGAAAACAATACCATAAAACCTCATGTTTTTTGCAGAATTTTTTTAATTTTTTCCGTTCCAGATAGTGATCCAGCTCCCCGCTTATCACAATGCAGTTTTCCTTTCGCATGTACGGAAAGGTCTGCTCAAGCGGTGTCATAAAGATATGACGGATCGTTCCCGGTTTTACACGTTTTTCCTTTTCCAGTGCATCCGCAAGCCATCCTGCAGATACCGTTCCCAGACTTTTTGACACAAAAAGAATCTCATCGTACGAAGCAAGATCTTTTTCTTTGATCCGCCCACGCACATAAGAAAGCGTCTGTCTGATATTCTCTTCGATGGTGATCATGTCTTTTTTGTCCCGGTATTCCGAATAGTGCATCAGCAGTGTATCGTATCCCTTTTCCCGGCAGATCGACTCCGCATAATAAAGCAGCGGGCAGTCTACGCCATAGCGTCTCCCCGGAAAAAATACGGCCAGTTTCTTTTTCATTTTGCAATGCTCCCTGTCACGTTCTCAAATTATGCATTCTATTTTATCATAGAATCTGCTGTTTTTCAAACCAGATTCGTATAGAAAGAAGAAAAAATCCACGGCAGTTGTTTTCTGCCGCAGATCTTCTGTTCTTTCAAAGGCTTCTGAGATATTGATTTCTTTATGCCTGTACCTCTTTTATCACATTCATAAATGCCTGCATCTGCGGCGAAATCCATTTATCTCTGTGATATAAGAGCTGTTTCCATATTGCAAGTTGAAAATCTTTCACATCCAGCCGCACCAGTCTTTTTTCCTGTACGGCCTTTTCTGTCACATAATCCGGCAGAAGCGAGATTGCGGAAGCATTCTTTTCCAGCATCCGGCAGATCAGTTCTGTATTTCCCACCTCAAAAACCGGCTGGATCTCCAGGGAACGGCTCGCCAGATATTCACTTAACATCCTGCGGTAACTCATTTCTTTTTCCGTGAGGATAAACGGCTGGCAGATCAGTTCCTGCAACAGAATCTGCTTCTTTCCGTTCAAGCTATTCTGATATCCTGTCACAAAATGCACTGCTTCCTGGCTCTCTGTGACGATCACATAATCACTGTGGTAAATGTGACGGTCCAGCGTGTATACAAAATCCACCTGATTCTGATTCAAAAGTCGGAACATCTCATCCGTGCCGGCGATCACGATTTTCATCGTAACCTCCGGGTACTTCCGCTGCAAAAGAACAAACAGTTTTTCTGCAATCTCCTCGCACAGCGAATCCGACATGGCGATCCGCAGATGTCCACGCACTTCCTGCTTTGGCTGCACCATCTCCTGCATCTCACCGGCAAGCTGCTTCATGCGATGGGCGTAACGCAGGATTTCCTTGCCCCGGTCTGTCAGTGTCACTGTGCGGTTGATCCGCTCAAAAAGGACGGTGCCAAGCTCCTCCTCCAACTGCCGGATCTGAAATGAGACCGTAGACTGTGAGTAGCCTAAAAGCTCGGCGGCTTTTGTGAAACTGCCAAGTTCGGCAGTGTAAATAAAGGTGTTGATGTTTTTCATATCCATGATCGGCTCTCCTTGTATCAAAAGGCGGAACAATATTTTTTCCATTGTCACTGATTAATCGGTTTTTTCGATGGTTTAAATCATTATCATTCATTTTACAAATCTATATAAGTGAAGTATACTATATTTCACCACGAGATGCTACCATTATTAGTCATTTTGACAACAATTTAAGAATATCAGATGAGCAATGGAATTCCGCTGCTGATATTAATTTGTTGCTCGCCGCCTGCAGAGGCGACATCATTTCATATCTGATTCAGGCATCTAAGATTTTACAGGGGGATTTTTATTATGAATATCATTACCGCAGTCTACAATTTTTTATGGGGTGATCTGATCACGCTGCCGCTTCCGGGCGGCAGTTCGATCGGCATCTCACTTCTGGTGCTTCTTCTGGTTCCGGCAGGGATCTATTTTACAATCCGCACCAGGTTTGTCCTGATCCGCAAATTTCCGCATATGATCCAGATCGCCATGGAGAAAAACGAACATTCTCAGGCGGGCAGTATTTCCGGATTTCAGGCTCTTATTGTTGCCACTGCCACCCGTGTCGGCATGGGCAATCTGGTCGGCGTTGTCGCTGCTATTTCTGCCGGCGGTGCCGGTGCGGTATTCTGGATGTGGCTTCTTGCTCTGCTTGGCTCCTCCACTGCTTTTGCAGAGGGCACACTGGCTCAGATCTACCGCCAGAAGGATCCGCTCTACGGCGGCTACCGCGGCGGTCCGGCCTACTACATCCACGATTTTATGACAAAGAAAAAAACGAAAAAGCAGAACGGACCGGCAAAAGAGAAACGTTACAGCCTGATCGCGGTTCTGTTTGCGATCTCCGGCCTGATCTGCTGGTGCGGCATCAGTCAGGTTATCAGCAACTCCGTAAGTTCTGCCATGAAGAATGCATTTCATATTCCGCCGCTGTACACCACGATCTTCCTCGTCGTTGTGGCTGCGATCGTTGTTCTTCGCAAAAATGCCACCGTTCACGTCCTGGATGTCGTTGTTCCAATCATGGCCGGCTGTTATCTCCTGATCACACTGTTTGTCATCCTCAAAAATATCGGTGCACTCCCTTCTGTGTTCCAGCGGATTTTTGAAGAAGCTTTTGGTCTTCGTCAGGTGGCTGCCGGTGGATTCGGTGCCGTGCTGATGAACGGGATCAAACGCGGTCTGTTTTCGAATGAGGCCGGAAGCGGATCTGCTCCATGTGCTGCCGCTGCCGCTGATGTCAGCCATCCGGCAAAAGCAGGTCTGATGCAGGCATTCGGTGTCTTTATCGATACCATCCTGATCTGTACCTGTTCTGCGCTGCTGATGCTGCTGGCTCCGGCCGATAAAATCGCCGAACTTCAGGGTATGGATCTGCTTCAGAGTGCCATGCAGTATCACCTGGGAGAATTCGGTGTCATCTTTATCGCCGTGATCCTGTTCCTGTTCAGCTTTTCAACGTTTATCGGCATTCTGTTCTATGCACGTTCCAACGTTGCCTACCTGTTCTGGGACAACTGGCTGTCACAGACCGCCTACAAAATCCTGGCACTTGTCATGCTGTTTATCGGCGGACTTGCCGCCTATACCTTTGTCTGGGATCTCGGGGATGTCGGCATCGGACTGATGACCATCTTCAATATGATCGCACTGATTCCACTGTCCGGACAGGCGATCGATTCCTTAAAAGATTACGAACGCAAAGAAAAATAATGCCGCCTCATCTTTAATATGGAGATTTGAACTATGAAAGACGAAAAATATCTGGAACTGCTCGCGGAAAAATATCCGACGGAGCAGGCTGTATGTCGGGAGATCATCAATCTGAAAGCAATTCTCGGTCTTCCAAAAGGCACGGAGCATTTTATGAGCGACCTGCACGGAGAATATGAAGCTTTCTGCCATATTTTGAATAACTGTTCCGGTGTGATCCGTGAGAAAGTGGATCTGCTTTTCGAGGAAACGCTCTCGGATATCGACCGGGAAGAAATCTGCACGCTGATCTACTATCCAGTCGAAAAGCTGGAGATGATGAAAAAAGAGAGCCGCAACAACGAAGAATGGTACCGTGTGATCCTCGGCGAGCTGATCGAGATTGCCCGCCTTCTCTCCTCCAAATATACGCGTTCCAAAGTGCGTAAAGCGATGCCGGATGAGTACGCTTATATTCTGGATGAACTGATCCATGTGCAGAAGGATGAGGACGACAATCAGGTTGCCTATCATCAGAATATCATCGATACTTTGCTGGAACTTGACAGTGCCGATGCATTTATCGAAGTGCTCGCCGCCCTGATCAAACGCCTCGCCGTCGATCATCTGCACATTGTCGGAGACATTTTTGACCGCGGACCATGTGCCGACCGGATCATGGATCTTCTGATGAATTATCACTCTCTGGACATTGAATGGGGAAATCACGACATTCTCTGGATGGGTGCCGCTGCCGGAAGTGAGGCATGTATTGCTACCGTCATAAGAAACAATTTAAAATATCATAACATCCGCATTCTGGAAAACAGCTACGGTATCAGCCTGCGTGATCTGACGCTGTTTGCTGAAAAGCTTTATCCGGATACAGAGCCGATGGAAGCAGCATTAAAGGCCATTTCTGTCCTTTTATTCAAACTGGAAGGGCAGGTGATTCTTCGAAACCCGGATTATCAGATGACTGACAAACTGCTGCTCCACCAGGTCAACGTTCAAAATCACACCGTCTGCATCGCTGGCACAGACTACGAGATCTGCGAAGAAACTTTTCCGACGGTTTCCTTTGATCCTTCCAACCTGGAAGTTTCTTACGAACTGACCGCCGAAGAAAAGCAGATAATGGAAGGGCTTCGCATGGCATTTGTCGGCAGTGTCCGTCTGCGTCAGCATATGGATTTTCTCTATCAGAAAGGCAGCATGTACCGCATTTTTAATGGAAATCTGCTCTTCCACGGCTGTGTACCTCTCGATGAAAGCGGCAATCTTGAAGGTGTTGTATTCCACCAGAAACGTTACCGCGGACGTGATTATCTGGATTATGCCGAGCGGATCGCCAGACGTGCCTGGTCTAAAGATGCCACACAAAAAGAACTGGATTTTATGTGGTATCTCTGGTGCGGCAGAAAATCACCGTTGTCCGGCAGAAATATCAAAACGTTTGAGCGTACTTATGTAAAAGATGAAAGTATCTGGCATGAGGCATCCAACCCTTATTATCAGTACTACGAGCAGGAAAAAATCTGCAATATGATCCTTCATGAATTTAATCTTTATTCTGATCGGTCACATATCATCAATGGACACACCCCGGTACGCACCTCCAGAGGGGAACACCCGGTACGTGCAAACGGCCGTCTGATGGTGATCGACGGCGGATTCTGCAAAAGCTATCACAAAACAACCGGTATCGCCGGATACACGCTGATCTTCAATTCGCACGGTATCCGCATCAAATCCCACCAGCCATTCCAGAGCGTCTATGCCGCACTGACCGAAAATAAAGACATCGAATCCAGATCTGAACTGGTCGAAACGGAGCGAGAACGGCTGATGGTACGCAACACCGACACCGGCAAAAAGATTCTGGAAGATATTAAAGGATTGAAAATGCTGCTTCAGGCTTACCGTGAAGGCACAATGGAATAAATTTTTCGGGTGTTTTGACACCCGAATTTTTTTATGTTACACTCTACGTGATGCCCGCAAGCCACAGCAAGAATGTCAAAGGCATTCTTGAATCCGTTTTGTTGCTTCCGGCATCATGACATTATATAATACGCTGTTTGGAATATTTTCCCGTATTTCGGGATTCTGAACGGACAGACTCAGACAAAGGAGATTCAATAATGGGAGGACTATTTGGAGTTGCTTCAAAAACAGATTGTATCATGGACTTGTTCTACGGAGTGGATTATCATTCTCACTTAGGAACACGCCGCGGCGGTATGGCTACGCATGGGGCGGACGGTTTCTGCCGCTCGATCCACAACATCGAAAATTCCCCGTTCCGTACAAAATTTGAACGCGATGTAGAAGAACTGACCGGAAATCTCGGCATTGGCTGTATTTCTGACTACGAACCGCAGCCGCTTCTGATCCAGTCACATCTTGGAAGTTTTGCGATCACAACGGTCGGAAAGATCAACAATGCGGACGAACTTCTGAATAAGATTTACGAAAACGGTCATTCACATTTTCAGGAGATGAGTGGCGGTCAGATCAATGCCACGGAACTCGTTGCCGCACTGATCTGCAAGCAGGACAGCTTTGAGAACGGTATCCGCTATGCCCAGGAAGCCATTGACGGTTCCCTGACACTGCTGATCATGACAAAAGACGGCATTTATGCTGCCAGAGATATCTACGGAAGAACTCCACTTGTCATCGGACACCGTGAAGGTGCTTACTGTGCAGCTTTCGAGAATTTTTCTTACATTAACCTTGGCTACACAGATGTAAAAGAATTAGGTCCCGGCGAGATTGTATACATCACCCCGGAGAGTGTGGAAACGCTCGTTCCGCCTCGCAAGAAAATGAAAATCTGTTCTTTCCTGTGGGTTTACTATGGTTATCCGACTTCCAGTTACGAAGGCGTAAACGTAGAAGAAATGCGTTATAACTGCGGTGCACTGCTGGCAAAACGAGATAAAGGAAAAGTAGATCCGGATATCGTAGCCGGTGTCCCAGACTCCGGTATCGCACATGCTATCGGATATGCCAATGAATCCGGCGTTCCGTTCGCCCGTCCTTTCATTAAATATACACCGACCTGGCCGCGTTCCTTTATGCCGACGGACCAGCGTCAGAGAGAACTGATCGCCCGCATGAAGCTGATCCCGGTACATGCCCTGATCAAAAACAAAAAGCTGCTTCTGATCGATGACTCCATCGTCCGCGGTACACAGCTTCGTGAGACAACCGAGTTCCTGTATCAGAGCGGAGCCAAAGAAGTCCACGTCAGACCGGCGTGTCCTCCGCTGCTCTACGGATGTAAATTCCTGAACTTCTCCCGTTCCAAATCCGAGCTGGATCTGATCACCAGAAGAGTGATCCTGGAACGCGAAGGAAAAGATGCAGAGAAATATCTGGAAGAATATGCAGATCCGAACAGCGAACGTTATCAGGCAATGCTCGATGAAATCTGCCGCATCCAGAATTTCACCAGCCTGCGTTATCACAGACTCGATGACCTGATCAAGTCAATCGGGATCAAGCCGTGTGATATCTGCACCTACTGCTTCAATGGAGAGGAGTAAGATGCCGGACGTAAAAAGTCAGGGCTTGTGACACGCATCGTTTCCTGTTCGATTTGTGCCGTCTATGATCCGCCGTTCGCTGGAACTCGCCTCTTCGAGGCTCAGACACCGCTCGGCGGCGGAAACTAGGCACAAATCTCACAACGGAAACTTGCTACCGTCACAATACCCTGACTTTTTTCTGTCCGGCATATAAAAACCACTACTTCCATTATTTCCACTACAACTACCTTCTCACTGCTTCCACTACAATTCCTCTCACCATACGCATCAGATATTATACTTTTCTATGATAATTCTGCTTTTATTAAAAATGCTATGTTTTGTTCTTCTCTGCTTGCCAAAATCGAAACAATTTAACGAGCATCGGCAAAACAAAAAATCCCATGATCAGAAGCATTGCAATCACTGAAATGATTTCCTGATGTATCACTATGGCAAATCCAATTCCAACTGCCAGTTCTGCCATTGTCCATACAGCCAGTTCAAGTATATTCTCTTCTGTAATTTCCCGGTCTAAAATTGCTATAACAAACAGTAAATAGAACGTTACGACAGCATTTTTATAGTCTTTCCCGTATAGTCTCTGAATCAGTAAAATCGCCAGACCTGTAATTTCTACAATTCTATCTTTTCTCATTCGCTCACCTCCTGAAATCCAACCTTAAATCTCGTCACTGATGCAAATTACAGCTCTTCGCTTACAAAAATGAAAGTTGCACTATATATGATATAATTTAATATACAAACACTATGAAACAATTCATATGGCATCTTTTGACCTTAACCTCTGATAATATCTTCTTTCACAGCGTTTATTTATATCTGAATTTTATTATATTTTTATAATATTTTCAATATTTTTTTCATTCAAATCATCTATCGTTTTTTACTACGATATTTCTCTTTAAATTTTCAGAAATTTTAAGCAGGTATAAAAACAGCCATAATCATCCGAAAACAAATCGCTCTGACGGTAGCAAGGATTCCGTCGTGAGTTTTGCGATGCTGCCGCCCAGGGGAGCCGCTGTTTGAGCAGCGAAGCTGCGAGTTTAGGCGAAGGGCGGCTAACCGGCGAGCGAACCGAACAGGAAACGCAGCGTGTCAGAGGATTGTTTTCGGACGATTATGGCGTCTTATTTATCTCTTCTATTATATTTTTATCAATATCCTATATTGATATCTTTTGATTTTTCTATCTTTCATCCATATCTTTGTTTCTTAATTTTTACATACTCTTACGTTCTGCGATCTCTGCCATCTTTGCCTCGTTCAGTCTGGTATCGCCATGCACGCGGCTGTAGGACAGATATCCATTCATACGGTCGATCTTCGTGAGGTTCTTGGAACCGCATTTCGGGCAGACATCCATCTCCAGTTCCTGATGACCGCAGTCATCGCAGTAGGCCAGGGAAAGGTTGACTCCTTCGTAGTAGCCCAGATCCATCGCACGGCGGATCAGGCTCTTGATCGCCTGTACGTTGTAATCGATCGGATAACGTACATACTGGATCTTGCCTCCATTGCACAGTTCCCAGAAACGACCTTCCAGATCCTGTTTTTCGATTGGTGTGATATCTTCGGTTACATGGCAGTGGAAGCTGTTGCTGACGTATGGACGGTCGGATACATTCTCCACGATGCCGTATTTCTTGCGGAACTGCTCGACCTGAAGTCCGCACAGGCTCTCTGCCGGTGTGCCGTAGATCGCATACAGCCAGCCGTCTTCTTCTTTGAATTCAGAAACTTTCTTGTTGATATATTCCAGTACTTCCAGAGCAAACTCACCGTCTTCGGTGATAGATTTTCCGTTATAGAGTTCCTGCAGTTCATTCAGGGCGGTGATACCAAAGGATGCCGTCATCGGCTTTAACAGCTTTTTGATGCGTTCGTTCGGTTTCAGATGTCCGCCGTAGAATCCGCCTTCGCAGTAAGCCAGCGGGTTGGTGGATGCTTTCATCGCTCCCAGATACTCGTAAGTACGTTTGTGCAGATTGCGGATCATTTCCAGATAATAGTCCAGCACTTCGTAAAAATCACGGCTCTCGGATCTTGCTTTGGCAAGGATCATCGGGAGATGCAGGCTGACAGCACCGATGTTGAAGCGTCCGGTAAATACTGGCACATCTTTGTCGTCTGCCGGATACATACCGCCTCTTTCGTACCACGGACTTAAGAATGCACGGCATCCCATCGGGCTGATCACTTTTTTGTACTGTTTGTACATGCTGGAAATATAGCCTTTTCCGGTCATGGAAAGCCAGTCCGGATACATGGTCTTTGCAGAACATGCCACGCCGGCCTCAAAGACATCTTCACATTCTCCGCCTACACCGTGCAGTTTCTCGTCATAAAGAAAGACAATTTTCGGGAACAGCACCGGTTTCTTGTTGCCCGGTCTTCCCTGTCCGCCCTTATGGACGTTCAGAAGCGAAATGTTGCACATTTTCTCAAAACGCTGTGTTCCAAGTCCGATCGTTACGGTCACAAACGGATAATCGCCTCTGGAGGAACCGACGGTATTTAACTTATACTCAATACCCTGCCATCCCTGGTCAAAATCACGTCTCACTTTGTTGATCGCATATTCTTCGGCACGTTCTTCCACGCCGTTCCATAACGGATCTGCATATTTGATAAATTCTTCTTTATATTTCTTGTAGCTCTTCTCGGCATACGGAGCAAGCACCTTGTCCATCTCCGGCACGGTAAATCCGCCGTACTGCTGTGCCGCTGTACTCAAAATAATATCACCGATCACATCAAAGGCGGTATCCAGTGTCTTCGGCTCGTTGTACCAGACATTTCCCATCTCAAATCCGCCAGTCAGAACAGCTGCCACATCAAACAGACAGCAGTTCATGGTATCCAGTCTCGCAGACTGATCATGAATATAAATATAGCCGTCTTTGCACGCCTGAAGCTCATCACGTGTCATAAAAAATTTGCGGTACAGCTCTTTATTCAGCTCGTTAAAGATCAGGCTTCGCTTTGTCGCCACCAGGGCACTGTCCGTGTTGGCATTGCTCTTGTCTCCGATGTAACGGATCGACTGGCTCTTTGTGTAGACCTCATCCATCATATGGATAAAATCCAGCTTGTAGTTGCGGTAATCACGATAGCTTTTGGCTACTGCCGGATTGACTCTCTCGAGAGCACCTTCGACAATGTTGTGCATCTCCTGGATCGTGATCCCGTCTTTTTTAAGGGACTCCGCCCGGTCATATGCAAACTGACAGATAAATGCGATCTCATCTGTCGAAAACTCATACAAAATGCGAGCTGCTGATTTGTTGACTGCCGCTATGATCTTATCTACATTGAATTCTTCCCGTGTTCCATCTTTCTTTATGACGTACATCACCAAGTCTCCTCCTACTATATGTTGTGTATCTATCTAAATTTTGTTTTTTCATCAAACAACATGTAGAACATAGTATATACCATAATGGCATACACGTAAAGAGGCTTTTGCAACGTTTTTACAAAAATTTTTTTAATTCATCAATATTTTTCTCTTCCCGCTTCAACTGTTTTTTTGCAAAATCCAGCACTTCTGTATCCTCTCCATCATAGTCACGGATCTGTCTTGTCAGGCTGGTAACGCCCATGGTGCTGCCCTGGATCAGCATTTCCGCAAGCTTTGAAGTCTGCATATCCTGCATACTTTTCCTGTTGATATTCATGTGAGCCATCCATTTGGAGATCATCGGAGCTTCTTTTTGTTCTTCCGGTGCATTGCGTGCTTTCAGCATCTGTCCGCTGACCTGAAATGCTTTTTCATATTCCTGCATCTGCCTGCTGACCGTTTTCGAAAATTCCGCATCCTTTGTCGCATCCAGAATATGACGCAGTGTATCCTGTCCCATGTCTGCATTTTTGTGAATGTCACTCAACATTTTGATCTCTGTCTCCATAATTTCCTCCTGTCATACATGATATTTGTCACCTCAAACCTGATTCAGGCTTTTATGAACAGTAATCATTATCTTCATTTTTGGAAATTTTATGTACACTTGCTGGACAGGAGGACGGAAGTTTGAATGAAGCTGCTTCTGACGATCCTTTTTTCTGATATATCAACTTCTGTTTTTTTATACTTCCGGCAGTGTACCTTTTTCTCTGGTGATCTGCTTTGGATTTGCTTCTTTTAATTTTTCTGCTTCCGGTGCCCAGCATTTTGCGTAAGCTTCACATTTTCCGCATAAGCTCTCTACCGTTTCCGGACTCTGCATATCGGTGCTCTTTGCATCGGTTGCATGGACGATCTTCTGCAGTGCTTCCGGATTCTCCAGCATCGGACATGGACGCAGATCATTTTCATTAAACGGCTGGCCCATCTGATAAGCACGAAACAGCGGCTGGCTTAAGCATTCCAGAAGCGGTTTGTCATGGATATTTGCATTGGAATAATGGATAAATACGCAAGGTTCTACGTCACCGTTTGGATTGATGTGACAGTAGAATCTTCCGCCAGCGATACATCCGCCGACAAACTCACCGTCATTCTGGAAGTCAAATACAAAGATTGGCTTGCCTCCTTCAAATCCTCGGATCTCACGGATTCTGTGGTACATATATTCTCTCTGCTCCGGTGTCAGAAGCAGATCTGTTGCTGCTTCATTTCCGACCGGCATATAATGGAAATACCATGCATAGCGAACACCTTTGTCAATCAGCATATCCAGGAATTCATCGCTGGTAACGGTCTTGTAGTTCTTTGATGTGTAGCAGATAGAAGTACCAAAGATCAGTCCATGCTCTTTGAGCAGATCCATTGCATGCATAACTTTCTCAAAACATCCGCTTCCGCGTCTGGAATCGTTGACTTCTTCAAATCCTTCCACGCTCAGTGCCAGAGAAATATTTCCAAGTCTCTGCATATCCTTACAGAATTCCTCATCGATCAGCGTTCCGTTTGTAAATGCATAGAACATACACTTATTATGCTTCTCTGCCAGTTTCACGATATCTTTTTTCCTCATCAGCGGCTCCCCGCCTGTCATCATGTAAAAATAGATACCCAGCTTTTCCCCCTGCGTAACGATGCTGTCCAGATCTTCGTAAGAAAGGCTCATGCGATGACCATATTCCGCTGCCCAGCATCCGGTACAATGCATATTACAGGCAGAGGTCGGATCCATCAAAATAATCCACGGGATGCGGTATCCATGTTCCTTCTCGAATTCACAGGTTTTGGAATAACCATAAAAACCTGCCTGATATCCAAGGTTCAGGGCATGCATTTTCGCTACATGCGGGTCGATCTCATCGAGCACTTTGTTTGTGTATTTCATCCATTTTGCATCTGGATTATGGATCAGATTTCTTGCTCCGTCAAATACTTTTTTTTCAAATTTATCGCCCATCAGCTTTTCCGAAAGATCGGTCAGTTTGAGTAATGCCTCTGTTCGATCATCATGTTTATTCACGTATTTCAATACACCATCAATCGTTTTTGATACAACGGCTCTCATGGTGTTGTCTTTAAAATCTGCAAATGACATACATTTTTCCTCCATCCATATAAGCTTTCTGCAAGGTTCTTTTTATTTTTCTTTCAACCTTTGCACCATTGTATCGCTCAGGATGAATTTTCAAAATAGACAACTTGTCGAATTTGTGCATTTTTTGTACATTTTTGCAGATTTGTGTGTTTTTTTAGCAAATTATGGGATTTGTACGTTTTTTTGACACTTTTTCAGAACTGTAAAACATGGTAGTAAAGCTCCCATTGCGAGTTTTTCGATTTTCCTACAACAACCCATACTTCACCTTGATTCTCTGCAGTTTCTCCAGCAGCGGCTTCGCCCCGATCCACAAAAACAAGAAGGTTGAGCTTGCATGCACCAGATCGACCGGAACACCGGAGATATAGATCGCAAGCAGTCCGCTCCAGCTGAATTGATATACGCTCATAAACAGTGCCGCCGGGTTCATGATCCCGCCGTAGATCATAAAGGTGACCAGAAAGCCATATACGGACAGCTGCAGCCGTTTTGTCGGCAGGATCCGCAGTCGGTAGAGGATACCGGATAAAAATCCGATAAATCCCATGGCAAACATCTGCCATGGCGTCCAGGGGCCCTGACCGAACAGGAAGTTGCTGACCAGCATGGTCATCGATCCAACCAAAAAGCCAGCCTCTGCTCCAAAGGCGATTGCCGATATGATCACGATCGCGATAATCGGCTTAAAGCTCGGCGTCATAAAGAAAGCCGCTCTTCCGGCAGTGGCCAGTGCGATCATGGTTGCCAGCACAACCAGTTCTCTGACTTCCGGTTTTCTTCCTTCAAATGCCATAAAAAACGGTAGCAATGCATAAAGCACGATCACCAGGCTGATCAGATAATATTTTCTCGGACCAAACACCCGATCGATCCAGTCTGCCAGTGCACTTTGATCTGTCAGCCAGAATCCGGCTGCAATGGTAAGAGGAATTGCCACCAGAAGCAAAAACAGACTGACTCTGGTCCGTTTTGACAGGCGTTTCTTTTCCTGTTGTTTATAGCCTTCGGTGTCTGCCTCAAACATATCATCATCGATCACAACATCACCGGCTCCGCCTTCGCCCATCAGATCTTTGGCAAAATCTGCGATTGCCTTTGTCTTTTTGCCTTTTGGCACGAAGGTGCGTTTTAGCTTCGCTGCGATCGTATCTTCCTCTGCTTCCGGTGATTCATAAAACTGCTTCAGAAATTCTTTTGTTTCCTGTTCTCTTTCCATATTCCCGGCCTGCACTCCCTGTATCTTCTCATTTTTCATCTTTTTTTGCATATCACACACACCTGCTGTCATCCAAAAGAGCTTCCGCAACATCTGCTGCCGTCACTGCCATCGGAAAATATTTACGTGCCATCCTGTTTGCCGCTGTCGTATAGAAGTTATTTCCGGCAAAGAAAGATTTTGGTGTACCGCTCGCCGCAATATTTCCGTCAAAGAACAGACCGCAGCGGTCCGCATAAGATGCACAGAACTCGATATCATGTGAGATCATAAAGATCGTTACACCCTGCTTTTTCAGAAGATCCAGAATTTCTGCAAACTCTTTCTTAAAATAACTGTCCAGGCCTTTGGTCGGTTCGTCCATCAGAAGAAGTTTCGGGCGCAGCAGCAGAATTTTTGCAAGTGCCAGTCTCTGCTGTTCCCCGCCGCTTAAATCATATGGATGACGGTGCAGCAGTCCTTCTAAATGCGTTACTTTGACGATTCCTTCCACTGCCTCGCGTTTTTCCATGGCAAGGTGATACTCTTCATTTTTCTTTTCTTTTGTTCCGCCCACCATCTCGAACAGTTCCAGCTCCACCGTCTTTTTTACAAACAGAGACTGCGGATTCTGCGGCAGAACCCCCAAAAAGCCACGAAACAGCTCCTTTTCACTGTAACGGCGGATATCTTTTCCTTCCAGCAGCACTTTGCCGCGGTATGGCTTTCGAAGCCGGCTGATGATCGAAAGCGTCGTTGATTTTCCGGTTCCATTTCCTCCGAGCAATGCAAAAAACTCTCCTCGCTTCAGTGAGAGATTGAGTCCTTTTACAACATCCGGCTGGTCTTTGTCATAACGGAACCAGATATCTTTCGCCTCCAGAATGATTTCTTCTTTCGCCAACTTTTCTTTCGCATCTTTTCCGAAAAATTCTGCCTCCTGCGGCCGGATCTGTTTTTCTTTGCAGATCGCATTCAGCCAGTTTCTTCCGTCCCGGACTGTGATCGGACACTCCATATGCTTTCCGGAATTTACTTTTGCATAAATCTGCATCGGAACCGGCATTGCCAGAAACATTTCGTGGTTCTGTTTTTTTAATTCTTCCCCGATCTCTTCCGGTGTTCCCATGCACAGTACTTCTCCGCCCTCCATCACGACAACACGGTCTGCTGCCGGAAATACTTCTTCCAGGCGGTGCTCTGTCAACAGGATCGTTGTACCGAGATCTCGGTTGATCTTCTTTACTGTTCCCAGGAAATCGGACGCAGCGATCGGATCGAGCTGTGAAGTCGGCTCATCCAGAATCAGAATATCCGGATGCATAGCCATAATGGAAGCCAGATTCAGAAGCTGTTTCTGACCGCCTGATAATTCTGCCACATTTTTATAAAACCAGTCCTGGATTCCAAAATAACTTGCCATTTCTGCCACACGGATACGGATCTCTGCACTTTTGTATCCAAGACTCTCCAGTCCAAATGCCAGCTCATGCCACACTTTGTCTGTCACGATCTGATTGTCCGGGTTTTGCAGAACGTAACCGATTCTCTGACTCTGTTCCCTGCCTGTCATCTCATGCAGATTTTTTCCGTCAAAAAGAATTTCTCCTTTTCGTTTTCCGTGCGGTGTCAGCGGTGTCTTCATATGTTTTAACAGCGTACTTTTTCCGCATCCGCTCTTGCCGCACAGCACCAGAAATTCTCCTTCTTTTATCTGAAAGGAAATGTGGTTCAGTGCTCTTTTTTCTTCTTCCGGATAAGCAAAACAGAGATCTTTGATCTCCAGGATCGAACCTGGTCCATCTGTCTGCCTTTCTATACTATTATCAATATGATTAATATTCTTCTTATCACTTTTGCTGCTGTTTTGTTTCGTTTCTTTTCCCATCGATTCTGACATCGCCTATCTCCTTTTTCTAATCCTGTACTTCCCACAGGCGATAATTGGCCTGCTCTGCTTTTTCTACCTGTTTACGTCTCTGTTTCCACTGATATCGATCCCAGAGTTCCAGCACCACCGGAAGCACGGAGAACAGCAAAAATGCCAGATATACCAGCAGGCTTCCTGCTGTCAGAGGAATTCCCTTTACAATAATTTTCGGGTTATACTGACAGAACGTATAGCCTTTTGAAAATCCAAACAGAGTCAGTGCGAAACTTGCTCCCATAAACAAAAGGCAGAGAATGTCACGTTTATCAAATCGATACAGAGAAAATGCCGTTCTTCCTTTTTCACCGTAACCGCGGCATTTCATAGAATCTGAAGTCTCGATCGCATTTTCCAGTGCCCAGGTTACCAGAATGGAAAATATCGTGATCCCATGTTTCGCACGCTTTACCAGACTGCCGTTTTCGGTACTTCGTCCGATGCATTTCTGACCATCTGATATCACACCTGCCTCTCTGATAAATTTCGGGACAAAACGCAGACACATCGAAAGCACCAGGGACAGTGCCGGTATGATTTTTCCGAACAGATAGATAAACTTGTCCGATGTCATTACGATCGTATAACAGGAAAACCAGATCATCGTACACACCAGCATCATCGCCATCACCAGACCATACACACAGCTCTCCAGTGTAAACGGATTGCCATTGTGCAGATAACCGATGATCGTCACACCATAGTGGTTGAACATCGGATTCATCAGTGCCACGATCAGCATCATCGGTATCGAAAAGATCAGATTGAATTTAACTGTTTTTTTCCATCCTTTCAGCAAAACGGAATATGCAATTCCTCCAAACAGCGAAATTGCCAGAATGACCGGATGAACAACAAATACCGTCACTCCGATCACTCCGACAAAATAAAGCATGTTTAGAAGCGGATGGTATGTAGAAAATGTATCTTTCATATTTACCTCCGGCATCTGCCCTCTAATACATAGAATTATCGCCTACATCTTTTCCAAGATTGCAGGTATATACCCAGCAGATCTCATCACCTGCATTTACGGTATATTTGCTGCATCCGTAGTTTGGATACCAGCCATTGACGCTGAACATCCATCCGGAAAGTTCTCCGCAGTCAAATTCATACAGATTGTTGATACCTTCTACATAAGCAGAATTATAGGCCGGTGTGAAGCTGGATTCCATCTGGATACCCGCTTCTTTGCAGACACGCTGCAGTACATCATGCACAGATTCGCCTTCGGTAAATTCTACTTCCGTCGGTGCCAAAATCCAGCCATCGGACGGAACAAACTCTGCCTTGCTGCTCTTTAAATTGTCCATATTGTCCAAAATCGTTGCACAGCTGATGGAAATCGTACAGGTATTGGAAGCTGATGCAGTATCTTCCTGATCAGCTGCATCGCCGCCCGGATCCTTGGCATCTGCTTTCTGTCCGTTTTCTTTTTTATCATTTCCGGCATCCTGACCGGCATCGTTGTTTTCTTCCGCCGGATTTTCACCATTTTCATCGGCTGCATTTTCACTTACATCGGCATCCGCACTGTCTGTAGCATTTTCTGATTCTTCCTGTGTTTCCTGGCTCTGCTCTTTTCCGTCTTTCTTTTTGGAACTCTGATTTGCTGCATCTGCTCCTTTATTCTGCTCTTCCGTGACACCGCCGATCACATAGCAGTCTCCGTCAAGAGAAGTTACCGTCATCACAAGTGTCGTACTTTCTTTGTCATTTGTCACCGTTACGTCACTCATTTTGGCCAGCTTGCCGTCCTGTTCTTTAACAAGATAAGCGGCATTGGATTCCCAGCTCTGCGGCAGAGTCACTTCCAGTGTCGGCACACAGATCACTCCTTTGCCGTGCATCGTCATCTGCAGGGCATCGTTTGCATCGTTTGCCTGTTTCTTGATCTCCTCTAAATTTTCCTGTGTAAAATCTATCTTCAGATTCTGATCTTCCGGATTCTGGATTTTGGCACAGTCATAAGTCCAGACATAGGTTATTCCATCTTCAGTTGTTCCTTTAAACTGAACCTTCTGCTCTTTGCCGGCCACGCTCTGGAACTGCTCTTTTGTGATGATGCCATCGGCCGGGATATCATTCATCTCGGCCAGTGCTTTACCTGAAGTTGTTCCTGCGGTCTGCTCCTTTTCTGTTCCTTTTGCACATCCTGCCGTCAGCATCAGGATCACACACAGAAAAAGTGCTGCTATACTTTTTATATTTTTCTTTGTTTTCATCTTAGTCTTCTTCCTTTCTTTTTGCGATAGATTCCAAATGCCAGTGCCTCCAAAACAATGACAAGTGCTGCTCCTGACAATACTGCCGGTGCCATTGTTCTAACCTGTGTTTTCGGATCATTCTCCGCAGACTGTGTCACAGTCTCTGCTTCTGCTTTGCCGTCTGCTGTCAGCTCCGGCACATAGTCTTCTCCGTCAAAACTCCATCCGGAATCTTCGCTCTCGTTTTTGTTCTTTTTCTTTTTTGTTGTTGCTTTCTTCTTTTTGACTGTGCTGCTGCTTTTTTCCGTGGATGTGCTTGTTTTCTTTACAGACGGAAGTGTTTTTGTCTGCCCGGACGGTCTTTTTGCAGCATTTGGAGAGCCTGTCTGCTTCTTTTCACTCTCCGTATTCTTTTTTTCCGTCTCTTTTTTGCTCTTCTTATTTTTCTTATCGTCTTTTTTCTTGTGATCTGTTTTGTGATCTTTTTTATTATTGTTTTTCTTTTCGGTTTCTTCCTGTTTTTTTGTTTCGTCTGTCCCGCCATTCTGGGATGTCTCCACCTTTTTGCCAGGTGTCAGCTCTATATCGTGCATATCATAAATAAAACTGCGTCCGTCCAGCAAACGTTGGTATGCAACCGTCGCATAAAAGCCTTGCTCCGTCGCCATACCGTCAAGCATACCGCCGATACCGCCGCCATTGTTTCCGGCATTTGCCGCAACATGCATAAATCCGCCTTCCGGAAGATAGTATTGGAATAATCCATAAAGCGGACTTTTCCCGTTTTTCAGAAAACGTGCATCCTTGCTTCCGTCAATGCCGAGTCCGGAAAGTGCCACCAGAATCTGTGCCACACTCTCGGAAGTCTCAACTCCCTGCGTGCCAAACCCGCCGCTTTCCAGCTGATTTTTCGAAATCCACGCAAGTCCTCTTTCAACCGCAGCATTTACATCTGTGCGTTTTCCATAATAAAAGGAAAGTGCCTGCAATGCCATACCGGTCATGTCAGCATCTCCCTGACCACCTGCCAGATTCCATCCGCCATCCTCACACTGTGCCACCAGAACTGCCTGAAGCAACATTTCTTCCGTATTCTGCACCACCGCCTCTTTGTTCTTTGGAATAGAATAAGACGGATGGCAGTTCAGTGCGATCAGTGCCCAGATCGGTCCATTGATTCCCTGCATACGGACATTCTCATAGTCAGAAAGATAGTCGAATAAATTGTGTCCTCCGACATTCTGTGCATCGATGCCGATGGAAGTCAGTGCCATGATCAGCTTTGAATAGTCAGAATATTTTGTTCTCGTAAGTTTCCAGTTTTTCTGTTCACAATAAGCATACACATTCTGATAAAAGGTTGCTGTATAAGACCATGGAACATATAATCCGCTTCTTTGCAGTCCGATCACATTCCAGATACTGCTGAAATCCGGATTGGCATCTTTTGTCAGAAGATAATTTCTCACAGAAGAAAGCACCGTACTTCGCTCCGCCGGAAGATTCTCCCCGCCTGGATTCGTTTCTGTCTCTTTTTCGGATTCAGACTCTTTCTGGGATTCGCTTTGCTTTTCACTCTCCGTTTCTTTTTGTGACTCGCTCTGCTTTTCGCTTTCCGTTTCTTTCTGGGATTCGCTTTGCTTTTCGCTCTCCGTTTCTTTCTGCGATTCGGTTTGCTTTTCGCTCTCTGTTTCTTTCTGTGATTCACTCTGCTTTTCGCTTTCTGTCTCTTTCTGAGATTCACTCTGCTTTTCGGTTTCTGTCTCTTTCTGAGATTCACTTTCCTTCTGTGATTCGCTTTGCTTTTCGCTTTCTGTTTCTGCCTGCTGGCATATCTCATCTGTCTTTGCATAAGAAACACCAAGAGAAGAAGAGAGCAGTACCGCAGCCACAAGCATATAAGCTATTCTTCTTTTTTTATTTTTCACTCTGTTTCTCAAAGTTTTTCTCATCCTTTCTTTCGTTTTCTCCGGTCCCTTTTTCACTGACCGGAACATAAAGATACATTTTCTGACTGGTATACCGTTCAAAGGTAAGCCTCTGCAAAGACAGCTCATCTCTGTGTTCCCGAATCCAGCCATACAGCACACATCTTGCAAACATACGCACCGTCTCCGGAAGATTTTCCATATCGTTCTCCTGATCTGACTCAAAAACAGCATATCTTCCGGCTGCGATCGTTACCTGAAAAGCATCTTCCGGAAGATTATCAAAGGACTCTACGATCGGTCCCAGAATATATTCAATATTTTCCTTTTCCTGATACCACAATGCAATCTTATCTCTTCCTTTTTCTTCTCCTGTCAATGCATTCAGTTTCCGGTACTGCGGAGAATGCTCATCCAGCCAGAATGCCAGCTGTGCTGGAATATCTGCCTCCCGCCGATTTGCAATGATGGTCCATCCGGCCATCTTGATCTCGTCCATATCTATATATGAAATTTTGATTTTATCTTTATATTCAGAATAATAGCGGTTCAGATTGACAACCTTTGCTCCTGCTCTGGCGTATTTCGCCGGACTTGTATAAAACACTCTGCGAAATGCTTTGTCAAACCCGTTTCTCGAACAGAACCCATATTCTTTTCCAACTTCCGCCGGTAGTTTTCCTTCTCTGAGTGCTTTTGCAGCAAACTGTACTTTTCGCTGTGTGATATAAGTGATCGGTCCCATTCCAAAGACATCCTGAAACTCCTTGCGAAAATGATCCTTTGAATAATGAAACTCTTTTGCAAGCTGCTCTGCGGTCAGCTCTTCTTTCATATGCTCATCTATGTAGCGAATCCACTCTTCATTTCGAAATTCTTCCTTATAATATTTTTCCGGCGTCATACCATATTCTTCATGAAAAGCTCTGCTGAATCTGCTGCTGCTTTTAAATGCATACTGTCTGGCCACTGTCTCCGGTTTTTTCCCTTTTTTCAGTTCCTGTGCTGCAAAATATAATTTTCGCCTGCGTATATAATCATTTAATTTTATATCATAATAAATCTGAAACACATTGCGAAAATGACGTTCGGAATACCCAAATACGGTCGCAAGATTTTTGGCCGTCAGTTCCTCCTTAATATGTTCATCTATATAATCGATCCATTCATTCAGACCATATATTTTTCTTTCCTGTTTTGTAGATTTTATCTTATAGTTTTCCTGTATCTTCTTTTGCAGAGGCATATAAACATAATATTTTCCATTTTCATACGAAATAAAATAAATTTTATTCTGGTCATACCATATCTGATTTTCTGTTTCCCAGTCACACAGGGCATATTTCAGTACCATTTTCAGCATGCTTTCTGCCGCTCTTCCTGTGAAATTTTCTTTCCAGGTAAATACAGCATAATCCGAAGCCTCCAGTACCACTTCAAATGTTTCTCTTTCCCCTCTTTCTTTTCCTTCGTTCTTTGACTGCTCTCTTCCCGAAAGAAAGTGAAACCGATATTCACTGTCATGCCACCAGAACAGCATTCTCTCTTCTGTACTGGTTCTCTTTCTCCAGTTGTCTTTGGCATGTTCTTCAACCTTTTCCATGGCTGCCTCTAAAAAGGAACCTTTTTGGGATTTTTCTGTTTCGGACAGGATGGACTCTGCCACTATTTTCTGTTCTCTTCTTCGAACAAAACAAATTTCTGTATTTTCCTTATCTATGACTCGTTCATATGGTATTTTGCCTTTTCCCTGATAGGCTCTGATCTTCTCTATATCCCATTCTTCTAAACTTTTTTCAAAAAACAGATCAAACAGGTAAGAAAGCTGTATCGGAGCATATGCCATTCTTCCTGCCAGATCTTCCATGGTAATATCCTGATCCGGATGATTCTGTATATAAATTATACATTTCTGCATTTCACCATACAGTCTGCCGCCTGCATCCTGAAACGATATCTGTGCCATATCTATTTATCCTTATCTTTTGATTTTACGTCATGTATAATTGCCTGTCAAAACCTATATATTTTTGGCATAAATCGTTACACATTTTCTTATTGTATGTTATCAATCCAAGGATGTCAAACTCCATCTGCAATTCCTGCCTTGTCTTTAAATGCCAGAATCTCCCTGCTTTGGAAATTCTGGCATTACATTTACAAGCTGTTTTTCCTATTATAGCACAAGCTTTTTCCTTTTTTCCAACCAGAAGGGGCTATTTTGTCGATTTTTGCATAGTTTCTCACTGCCGCAACAAAAAAGACCCCTGAAACCTCAGATTATCTCCGAAGTTCCAGGAGTCCTAATTTACGCTTGGACTATAACCTGATCAAATCAGGTCCGTTTATGTTTCAGGACATTTATCTGCCCTGTGACACAGCTCAAATTATGCGTTCTTCTGAGCGATTGCTGCCTGAGCTGCTGCCAGACGAGCGATCGGTACACGGAACGGTGAGCAGGATACATAGTCAAGACCGATGCTGTTGCAGAATTCTACAGAGCTTGGATCTCCACCATGCTCGCCACAGATACCTACGTGCAGTTTCGGATTAACCGGTTTTCCTAATTCGATAGCCATCTTCATCAGTTTGCCAACGCCAACCTGATCCAGTTTTGCAAACGGATCGTTTTCGAAGATCTTAGCATCGTAGTAAGCATCCAGGAATTTACCAGCGTCATCACGAGAGAAGCCGTATGTCATCTGAGTCAGGTCGTTTGTACCGAAGCAGAAGAAGTCAGCTTCTTTTGCGATATCATCAGCTGTCAGTGCTGCTCTCGGGATCTCGATCATAGTACCTACTTCGTACTGCAGATCACTTCCTGCTGCTGCGATCTCAGCATCTGCTGTCTCAACAACGAATTTCTTAACGTATTTCAGCTCTTTGATGTCACCAACCAGTGGGATCATAATTTCCGGTTTCACTGCCCAGTCCGGATGAGCTTTCTTTACATTGATAGCTGCACGGATAACGGCTGTTGTCTGCATTTTAGCGATTTCCGGATAAGTAACTGCCAGACGGCATCCACGATGACCCATCATCGGGTTGAACTCGTGCAGGCTGTCGATGATAGCTTTGATCTGCTCAACAGTCTTGCCCTGTGCGTCAGCCAGTTTCTTGATGTCCTCTTCTTCTGTCGGAACGAACTCATGCAGAGGCGGATCCAGGAAACGGATGGTAACTGGGTTACCTTCCAGTGCTTCATACAGTTTTTCGAAGTCGCCCTGCTGTTCCGGAAGGATCTTAGCCAGTGCAGCTTCTCTTTCTTCTACAGTTTCAGAGCAGATCATTTCACGGAATGCATCAATTCTGTTGCCTTCGAAGAACATATGCTCTGTACGGCAAAGACCGATACCTTCTGCACCCAGCTCACGTGCTTTTTTAGCATCTGCCGGTGTGTCTGCGTTTGTACGAACTTTCATAGTTCTGAATTTATCAGCCCATCCCATGATTCTTCCGAATTCGCCAGCGATTGTTGCCGGTACGGTCGGGATGATGCCGTCATAGATATTACCTGTGGAACCATCCAGGGAAATGCAATCACCTTCGTGATATTCTTTTCCTGCCAGTGTAAATTTCTTGTTTGCTTCGTCCATAGTGATGTCGCCGCATCCGGATACACAGCATGTACCCATACCACGAGCTACTACAGCAGCATGAGATGTCATACCACCACGAACTGTCAGGATACCCTGTGCAGATTTCATACCTGTGATGTCTTCCGGTGATGTCTCAAGACGTACCAGAACAACTTTTTCTCCTCTTGCAGCCCATTCTACAGCATCATCAGCTGTGAATACGATCTTACCGCAGGCAGCTCCCGGTGAAGCACCCAGTGCTTTTGCCAGTGGTTCAGCAGCTTTCAGTGCAGCAGCATCGAACTGTGGATGCAGCAGAGAATCCAGGTTACGTGGGTCGATCATTGCTACAGCTTCTTCTTCTGTTCTCATGCCCTCATCTACCAGGTCACAAGCGATCTTCAGAGCAGCTTTTGCAGTTCTCTTACCATTACGTGTCTGCAGCATGTACAGTTTACCATGTTCTACTGTGAACTCCATATCCTGCATATCTCTGTAGTGTTTTTCCAGAGTTTCGCATACGTTCTTGAACTGTACGAATGCTTCAGGGAATTTCTCTTCCATTTCGGAAATGTGCATAGGTGTACGAACACCAGCAACTACGTCTTCACCCTGTGCGTTTGTCAGGAATTCACCAAACAGACCATTTTCTCCTGTAGCCGGGTCACGTGTAAATGCAACACCTGTACCGCAGTCATCACCCATGTTACCAAATGCCATCATCTGTACGTTTACAGCGGTTCCCCATGAATATGGGATATCGTTGTCACGGCGATATACATTTGCTCTTGGGTTATCCCATGAACGGAATACAGCTTTGATAGCTTCCATCAGCTGTTCCTTCGGATCTGTCGGGAAGTCTTTACCGATCTTCTCTTTGTATTCAGCTTTGAACTGTTCAGCCAGGTTTTTAAGATCATCAGCATTCAGGTCTACGTCCTGTTTCACGCCTTTTTCTTCTTTCATCTTGTCGATCAGCTCTTCGAAGTATTTTTTACCTACTTCCATAACTACGTCTGAGAACATCTGGATAAATCTTCTATAGCAGTCCCAAGCCCAACGTGGATTGCCGGATGCCTGTGCCAGTGTCTCAACAACTTCTTCATTCAGACCTAAGTTCAGGATCGTGTCCATCATACCAGGCATGGAAGCTCTTGCTCCGGAACGAACGGAAACCAGAAGCGGATTCTCTTTATCTCCGAACTTTTTGCCTGTAATGCCTTCCATTTTATCGATCGCTTCCATGATCTGTCCCATGATTTCGTCGTTGATCTTTCTGCCATCTTCATAGTACTGTGTACAAGCTTCTGTTGTGATTGTGAAGCCCTGTGGTACCGGCAGACCAAGGTTAGTCATTTCAGCAAGGTTGGCACCTTTTCCACCCAGCAGGTTTCTCATGGTGGCGTCGCCTTCCTTGAACATATAAACCCATTTTGTTGCCATTGTGTTATTTCCTCCTCAAAAGTAATTGTATACAGTTCAGTCAGAACTTTTTAACTTTCATACAGTAATATTCTAACATAAATCTGTTCTCAGTCAAGCTATTGTCCACAAAAAAAGAAGTTTTTTTGTTATTTTTTCAGAACAAGATGCTGTGGAAGACCATTTACCATAAATGGCGGATAATCTCCCTGGATCAGCGGTTCAATGTAATTGATAAATTCTTCTGTCACATAATCTGCTGTTTCGTTGAGCCATTCTCTCGGAACCGTTTTTTCGTTGTTTGCGATCTTGTGGACATCATAAATGCCAGCCGCACTCATGTACGGATCGTCGGATACGCGGTCAATAACGACCATCTTGCCGCTGTCTCCTTCATCTGCTGCTTTGACGGCTGCACCGCCTACCATAAACGCTTCGTTGATATCCACACGGGATGCCATATGGGAAGCACTTCGCTGAAGGGTGGAAAATTCGACTGCCCTTGTCTTGCATCCGATCTCTGCTCCCAGGAAATTCGCCAGATATGCGGCCGTTCCGGTCAGCTGCTTGTGTCCGAATGCATCCACATAATCTCCGCCGCCGGAAAGTTCACACACATAACGTCCGTCCGGAAGTTTGATTCCCTCAGACACCGCTACGATGATGGATTTTTTCTCTTTGAGCAGATCTTTGATCTTTGAAAGGAATACATCGATATCAAACGGCACTTCCGGCAGATAAATAAGATCCGGGCCTTCGCATTCTTCGGTCTTTGCAAGTGCCGTCGCCCCTGTCAGCCATCCGGCATTCCTTCCCATAACTTCTATGATCGTGATCATCTCTTTTTTGTAGGTGAGCCCCAGTGCATCGCGGATCACTTCTTTTGTCGATGCTCCGATGTATTTGGCTGCACTTCCAAATCCCGGCGTGTGGTCAGTCAGTGCAAGATCGTTGTCGATCGTCTTTGGCACACCTAAAAATTTCTGTTTATGACCTTTGACAATCGCATAATCCGAAAGTTTTTTGATCGTGTCCATGGAGTCATTGCCGCCGATGTAGATAAATGCCTCGATCTCCAGCTTGTCCAGGATACCGAAAATTTTCTCATAAATCTCCATGTCCTCATGGATCTCCGGAAGTTTGTAACGGCAGGAACCAAGAAATGCCGAAGGTGTCCTCTTCAGCAGCTCGATATCCATATCCGAATGAATCTGCGTGGAAAGATCCACGTACTGCTCATCCAGAAATCCCTGGATGCCGTGAAGCATACCGTATACTTTGTCAAAACCACGTTCAATCGCTGTCTTGTAAACCCCCGCAAGGCTGGAATTGATAACCGAAGTCGGCCCGCCTGACTGTCCTACAATAATGTTTCGCATTCCCATAACACAAATCCTCCTTAATACTTTATTCCGGTGCAGGCATATCATATTTCCGTCTTCTGACCCCGGCCGATGCCTGCGGATTGCTCCGTTGCAAAAATATAACGATGCATAATGATGCCTTAGAATTGCTCCGTTACAAAGTAACTCCCGCAATTCTATAAACATTATAACATAAAAGCAGAAAGACTCACAAGGTTCTTTCTGCTTTTTGTATAGTTTATTCTATTTTACTTATGCATTTTTGTGTATTTCGTACAGTTTTCAGGCAATTCTTGTCAGAATTGCTGCTCGCTTCTTAGTATGCCAGCTTTTCTTCGAAATAGGCTGCCAGATCTTCGATCTTGATACGCTCCTGCTCCATGGTGTCACGGTCACGTACGGTAACTGCTCCGTCTTCTTCAGAATCAAAGTCGTAGGTTACACAGAACGGTGTACCGATCTCATCCTGTCTGCGGTAACGTTTTCCGATGTTTCCGCGGTCATCGTATTCACAGTTCCATTTCTTTGAGAGCTGTTCGAATACTTTTGTCGCACCTTCGTTCAGTTTCTTGGACAGTGGCAGAACTCCGATCTTAACCGGTGCCAGTGCCGGATGGAAATGCAGAACGGTACGCATATCGCCGCCTTCCAGCTCTTCTTCGTCATAAGCACTGCACAGAAATGCCAGAACCACACGGTCTGCACCAAGAGAAGGCTCGATAACATACGGAATGTATTTTTCTTTCTTCTCATCATCAAAATAGCTCATATCCTGGCCGGATACATTCTGATGCTGTGTCAGGTCATAGTCGGTACGGTCTGCGATACCCCACAGCTCGCCCCATCCAAACGGGAAGAGGAACTCGATGTCGGTTGTACCTTTGCTGTAGAAGCACAGTTCTTCCGGTGAATGGTCACGTGCTCTCATCTCGTCTTCTTTCATGCCCAGATTCTTCAGCCAGTCGATGCAGAATGCTCTCCAGTACTGGAACCAGTCAAGGTCGGTACCCGGCTCACAGAAGAACTCCAGCTCCATCTGCTCAAACTCTCTGGTACGGAATGTGAAGTTACCCGGTGTGATCTCGTTACGGAATGATTTACCGATCTGTCCGATACCAAACGGGATTTTCTTTCTGGATGTTCTCTGTACGTTTTTAAAGTTTACAAAGATACCCTGTGCTGTTTCCGGTCTTAAGTATACCGTATTCTTTGCATCTTCTGTTACACCCTGGAATGTCTTGAACATCAGATTGAACTGGCGGATATCGGTAAAATTATGTTTTCCGCAGGTCGGACATGGAATCTGATGCTCTTCGATGAAATCACGCATCTGTTCCTGTGTCCATCCATCGACAGAGCCTTCCAGTGCAATGTCTTTCTCATCGCAGAAATCTTCGATCAGCTTATCTGCACGGAAACGCTCATGACATTCTTTACAGTCCATCAGCGGATCAGAAAAGCCTCCGAGATGTCCGGATGCTACCCAGGTCTGCGGATTCATCAGAATCGCACAGTCAACACCTACGTTGTATGGATTCTCTGTGATGAATTTCTTCCACCATGCCTGTTTTACATTGTTCTTCAGCTCTACACCAAGATTACCGTAATCCCAGGTATTTGCCAGACCTCCGTAAATCTCGGAACCCGGATATACAAAACCTCTGGATTTTGCCAGTGCCACGATCTTGTCCATTGTTTTTTCCATTTGTCTCCTCCTGTCGGCCGTCTCTGCGGCATATGCATATATTGAAAGAAGCCGTTTATGTTTACTTCTTTGCTCGCTGTTTATCGTGTTATATCAAAATGTGCTGCCCCGAAAATACTTCTGTGCAGACATATTGTGATCTCAGACTTTTCCCTGACATCATTCGTATATGACAAATGTCAGTGTATGTTTTACTTCTTCTGCGTCATCTGCGGTATCGGAAGCTTCGTTTCCTGCTGCGGACTTACTTTCGGATTCTACTTCAAACTGGCCTTTCTCCGCATTGCCATCGGATTTTGCTCCGCCGTCTGTGCTCTCACTTTCCGATGCTGTCTCCGTCTCGGATTCTGCTGCCTTTTCCCGCTCTTCTGAAATGCTGGTTGCCGTCTTTTTTCCGGTGACAACTGCATCCGTCGTAACGTAAAGGATCTTGCCCGGAACTTCGATATCCATCTCTTCCGAACAGATTACAACGTTGTAGTTCAGACCGCTCAAAATATCGGATCTTGTCACACTTCCTGTAACTTTTCCGTTTTCCACTTTCTGAAATTCATCCGGGAATTCGTACTTCTGATTGTATGCTCCCTGCAGGTCTCCCGCATAAAAGGTCACATTATTGAAATCCTGATAATCCCTGGAAGCCGCATAGTTCATATACAGCTCTGCTTTTCCGTCTGTGACGTTAAATTTTTTGACAACGATCGGATCACCTTCCTGTGACTGATTGTACGCACTCACAGAATCATCGATCGTCTGCTTCAGCTCATCCTCGCTGTAGTAGGATTTGTCCAGCGTGTCGATCACCGCCGCCTGTACACTGCCGTCCCGTTTCACTTTTACTGCATTGTGCTCTGCCTGAAACTGACTGCAGCCGCCAAGACATCCGGTTATCAGGATGACTGCCAGAATTCCCTTCCATTTCTTCATAATATTTCCCATCCAGACACAGCAAAATCTCCTTCGCTGCCCTGCCTTTCTTGAAACTTACCATATCCCCTTCTGTATATAAAATACAGAATACGCCACCTGTTCGCGTGGCATTTTTCATCATACCATTATTGACCGTCCTTGTAAAGAGCGTTTCTGGTATGCCGCATGATCTCCAGAATCTCCAGAGATTTGAAATCCCGGTCTATGTAACGCCTCCGGAATTTCTCAACCAGACTGATAAACTCTTTCTTTACCTGTGCTGATAGTGCAAAGGCAAAGAGGCGTTCGACCGGTGTACTGATCACATATTGCATCGTATAGATTGTTGATTCCAGAACCGGTGTGCTCCTTTGTACTTTTGAGACACAGCTGCGACACAGTACGCTGTTCTTATCTGTAAGGAAGGCACAAAGATCATGCTTTGCTCCACATACTGCACACTCGAACACCTGCGGATATTCTCCGCCTGCCGCCATCATACGCAGTTCAAAGGCATAACGGATCAGTTCCCGGTCCAGTTTTTGATTGAGCACTGCACGCAGTGCCCCGTAGAGCAGCTGGATGATCTGTGTGCCGTCATCGTTCTCTCTGGCATAATAATCGGCAAACTCCAGAAAATAGCTTCCATAGCAGGCAGCCTCCACATCTTCTGTGATCTCCCGGAAATAATTTCGAATCTCTGTCTGCACAAGCTGATAGGCAGTCCTTGCTTCTTTTACATAAAAGGTTCCAAAAGCAAAGGTGTTTGCGGCAGCCAGAAAGGGATTGCCCGGTCTTCTGGCTCCTCTTGCAAATACAGTCACCTTTCCCCGCTCTCTTGTCAGCAGCACCAGCCGTTTATCTGATTCTCCGATCGGTGCCGCTATAAGCACAATCCCTGTCAGTGCAATTTTATCATCCATATATTCTCTCATATTCTTACAGTCCCGTCAGCAAATGCTGATGTCTGTACGGAATCGTCGTTTCTGATTTCAGATATCTTTTTTATCATATCCGAAGTTTTTGATCATGAAGTCACTGTCTCTCCAGTCTTTCTTGACTTTGACCCAGAGCTGGAGATTGACTTTTTCTTCGAGCATATCCTCGATATCACGGCGTGCCTGTGAACCGATCCTGCGGAGCATCTGTCCGCCTTTTCCGATGATGATTCCTTTGTGAGAATCCCGCTCGCAGATGATCGTCGCCTCGATATCACAGATGCTGCCGCCTTTGCTTTTGCGTTCTGTCATTTTTTCAATAGAAACGGCAATACCGTGCGGGATCTCCTCTTCCAGAGAGCGAAGTGCCTTTTCGCGGATCATCTCTGCCACGATCTGTCTCTGTGGCTGATCTGTCACCGTATCTTCATCATAAAACTGCGGTCCGTACGGCAGATATTTGAAAATACTCTCGATCACAGTATCCATATTGACACTGCGAAGTGCCGACACCGGGATGATCTCCGCAAAATCATAGACTTTGCGGTAAGCATCCATATATTTTATGATCTCTTTTTTATCTACTTTATCAATCTTGTTGATGATCAGGATGACCGGTGTCTTTGTTTTTTTGAGCTGATCCACAATGTGACGCTCGCCGGCTCCGATAAAGGTACTCGGCTCCACCAGCCAGAGGATCACATCGACCTCATTGAGGGTGCGTTCTGCCACATTGACCATGTATTCACCCAGTTTGTTTTTCGCCTTGTGGATACCCGGTGTGTCCAGAAATACAATCTGTCCTTTTTCGTCTGTATAGACGGTCTGAATCCGGTTTCTCGTTGTCTGCGGTTTGTTGGACGTGATCGCGATCTTCTGCCCGATGAGGTGGTTCATGAGTGTGGATTTTCCTACGTTTGGTCTGCCGATCAGGGTCGCAAAACCGGATTTGTAACTTTTCTCTGCCATCTGTATATGATTCCTCCTTAAAGTGGTCCGAGATTTCTAAACATCTCTTTCTCTTTTTCCAGTGCATCTTCGTTTCCGAGCACGCAGATGCAGTCTTCTGCCAGGATTGCACGCATCAGCGGTGCCAGGGCACGGATATCTTCCTGTGTCGCATAGAGTACCTGGTCACGCTCTTTCTGAAGGTCGCTTTCAGTCACATGTCCGAAATAAGCAGCATCAGAACGTGCTCCCTGTGCTCTTGCTGTGAGTGGCGTATCCATCTCACTGATTGTTCCGATCACGTATTTTGTCATATCACGCTCTTCGACGTTGAAATGTTCCACGTATTCCGGAACGCCTTCGTAGATCTCGTTGGTCTGACGCAAGTTCGGATCACGGTAAGAAGCAAAATAGGAATTGCCATTTCTGCCGAATCCACTCATACAGCCATACGCCCCGCCTTTGACACGCACATTCACCCAGAGATATTCATAGCTCATGATCACCTTCAGGATCCGCAGTGCCCCGGTATAATCATAGCCTGCCTCGCGGTAATTTCCGGCACGTGTCACATACTGGATCTTGGCGGAGGTCTGGAATCCTTCGTTCAGCTTTCCGTATGCAAGGGTTTCTTCTGCAGGCGTTCTCTTATCCAACGAAAGTTTTTCGCATAATCCCGTCACTTTCTCTTCCAGTCCGGCAAGCCCCTTCTCTTCCGCTGTTACGGAAAATACCATGGCATTCTGTCGGAAAATCACGTTCATCAGCTCTTTCAATTTACTCTTCAGCTTCTCTTTTTTCGTTTCAAAATTTGCATCGAGGTCATCGAGCATGCGATAGTAGTCAATCCCGCTGCTGCGATCACTGAACGCAGCTGTCTCGGAGAAATAAGCCATGGCACGGGTTGCCGCTGCCGAATGTCCCGCCGTTGTCAGCCGCATCTGTGTCCTTGATTTCTGCTCGGAAACGATCTCTTTTAAGCGTTTCTCATCGTCCAGTTTGGATGTGAATAAAATCTCCTCGATCACATCAAACACAAAGTCGATTTTATCATAAAGTGTGCGGGCTGATACGGTAAACATCGGATACATCTTCTGTGTGTCCTTTTCTGGAAATACGACCATCCCAGTACCGATACCTCCGGTCTGCATATTGATCTCATTGAACAGATCTCCGTAAGCATAATGCTCGGTGTCGATCATGCCCAGCACATTTTTCAGAAGGCCGACATAAGGCAGATCCTCTTTTCTGACAACGGACAGATCAAAATAAAGGGTCAGATAAGCGATGCCGTTCGTGTTCACATCATGCCACAGAACTTTGGTGTTGCCAAAAGAAAGCTCTCTGTTGCAGATCGGTCTGCATTTCTTTGTGATATCCTCCCTGGTAAGCATCGGGATTTTCTCCAGCTCTTCCTGTGTGGACGGTGTCTCCTGGAATTCCTGCAGTTTTGCTGTTTTTTCTACCAGCTCCTTTACCTGTTCTTCACTGAGACCTGCCTTAAAATCTGCCAGTTTCTTTGCCGTCTCTGCCTCCAGTTTTGCAGTCAGTCCCTTTTCCGGTGCAACGACAACAACCGCCACATGTGTGTTATCCAGCAGATATTTCTGCACCAGTTTCTCGTAATAATCACTCTCTACTGCATCACGGAGTTCCTTATAAATATCCAGCTGTTTGACATAGGCAAACGGATCACCCTCGCCGTACAGCCAGCTGTCCATAATGTCGATTCCGTACATCAGGCCCTTCGGATAAGAGCCGTAATCTGCCTCACGAAAACGGAACTCGGAAGAATTGATACCTGCCAGCAGTGCTTTTTTATCGATGCCGTTTTTCACCTGCTCTTCCAGTACCTTGCGGATCACTGCCAGGAACTTTTCTTTGTCACCGACATTTGCATTTTTAGCGACTACCGAAAGGGATGGCTGCTGAATGCCGCTCTCAAAAGAGCCTAGGATATCTTTTCCAATCCCGGCATCCAAAAGAGCCTGTTTAAGCGGTGCCCCAGGTGCTGACAAAAGTGCATATTCCAGGATTGCCATGGCAGTCACAAGACGTACATCGCTGCTTGTGCCAACGGACACATTCCAGGAAAGATAGGTGTTGTCTTCTTCCGATTCGGATGTGGAAATAGAATATTTTTTATAGATCTCATGCGGAGCATCGAACGCTTTCTGCATACTGATCTTTGAATCTACCTCTTTTTCTCCGTATTTAGAGAGATATTCCTGATCCAGCCAGGTAAGGCGTTCCTCAACATCCATATTTCCATAGAGATAGATGTAGGCATTGGACGGATGATAATATTTTCCATGGAAAGCCAGAAAATCTTCGTATTTCAAATCCGGGATACACTGCGGATCTCCTCCGGACTCAAATCCATACGGTGTATCCGGATAAAGTGCATTTAAAATTTCGCGATCGAGCACATCTTCCGGTGAAGAATAAGCTCCTTTCATCTCGTTGTATACCACACCATTGTAGGTGATCTCATCCTCCGGATTTTCCAGATGATAATTCCAGCCTTCCTGGCGGAAAATCTCTTCTTTTTTATAAATATTGGTATGAAAAACGGCATCCATATAGACATCCATCAGGTTTGCAAAATCTTTGTCATTGCAGCTTGCAATCGGATACATGGTCTTATCCGGATAGGTCATCGCATTCAGAAAGGTATTGAGCGAACCTTTTACCAGCTCCACAAACGGATCTTTGGACGGAAACTTTTCGCTTCCACACAGCGAACAGTGTTCCAGAATATGTGCTACCCCGGTGCTGTCTACCGGAGGTGTACGAAATGTAATATGAAATACTTTATTATCGTCATCGTTTGCAATGACCATGATGCGTGCACCGCTTTTTCTGTGACGCAGCAGATAGCCGACTGACTGAATATCGGAAAGCCCCTCTTCCCTTAAAAGTTCGTACGCCTGTAATTCTTTTATTGCCATGAAAAAACCTCTTTTCTTTTTATTTATTCATAAAAACTGCAGCCCTTTCTGCCATATTCTTTTACATAATAGAGTGCCTGGTCTGCATCTTTAAAAATACTCTCTCCTTTATTCGGGCGGTCTGAGTTTCTGTCCCGTCAAAATATCTTTTCAAAATATCCAGAGCTTTCTCTCTGCTCTGTTTTGTTTCTGCTTCTTCAAAATAAGCATCAATTATTTACTTTGCCCGGTCATCGCATAAAGCCTGACCTGCTCCGTCAGATAATCGGATCCGTTCTGCAGCTGCTTCGCTGCATTTCCACATGTAATATACTGGTTTGTCGTCGTCTGAAGTACATGAAACTCCTTTCGGCCAATAAAGGAAATTATCTTCTGAATTCTCTCATGTACAAACCCCTGTTATATCAACGGAAAAAGTGCGATCCCATACGTGACACCGCACTTTCCCTGTTGGATTACCTGTTATTTATTTACGCACAGTTTTCTGACCATATCTGCCGGGATCATTGTACATGCCAGCAGAACAACTGCAATCCAGCCTTTGATTCCAAACGGAACACAGCTGAACATTTCTCCAATCCACTGGAACGGGGCCAGCGGAACGATCGCCGCATTTACGAGCAATGCCTGCACGATTATAATAATCAGAAATACTTTAATAAAATCTTTATTCTCATTCAGACCGGCAAAAATTGCAAATCCATCGTCACGCACATTAAAGCCGTTGAACAAAGCTGCCACAATAAACAGTACAAAATAACCCGTCAGGTGCTGTTCCTCATTTGCAAACAGATTTACAAAGAACGGCACTTTCAGATAGATAAAGCTTACCACGGTAAGCCAGATTCCCATTGTGAGGATCTGTCCCATCATTTTTTTGCTTACAATACTTTCATCACGTTTTCGCGGTGCTTCTGCCATATATTCTTCTTTTGCCGGTTCATTGCCAAGCATCATCGCTCCCAGTCCGTCCATGACCAGATTTACAAAGAGAAGATGTGTTACTTTCAGTGGTTCATCCACACCGAAAAACGGTGCGATTGCACTGACCACAACAGCTGCCACGTTGATCACCAGCTGGAATTTACAGAATTTCAGGATATTATGGTAGATAGTTCTTCCATAGAGGATGGCATCTTTGATGGATTTAAAATTATCATCCAGAATAACGATCTTACCTGCTTCTTTTGCTGCTTCGGTTCCGCTTCCCATGGCAAAACCAACATCTGCACGTTTCAGTGCCGGTGAGTCGTTGACACCGTCACCTGTCATGCCGACTACCAGGTTCATCTCCTGGCACAGGCGTACCATACGGGACTTGTCGGTCGGCAGTGCTCTTGCGATCACACGGATATTCGGTATGATCTTCTTCACTTCTTCATCACTCATCTCATTGAGCTGTGCGGAGGAAAGTGCACGGTCGCTGCCTCCTTTTAACAGTCCTGCATCTTTTGCGATCGCTACCGCTGTCTCAAGGCGGTCACCTGTGATCATAACGACCTGAATACCGGCTCCCTGTACTTCGCGGATCGCTTCTTTTGCTTCCGGACGTACATCGTCACGAATGCCCACCAGACCAATGATCACGATATCATCATTGATTGAATTTTCAACCATGTCTTTTTCTGAATAACCAAAGGCCAGCACACGCATTGCTTTTGCTGCCAGTTCATCGATCTTGCGGTTCAGGATGGCGTTGTCCATGGTACAGATATTGCCGTCTGCATCCAGATATTTCACTGCATTTGCCAGAAGTTTTTCCGGTGCCCCTTTATAGAAAGTTTTACCGGTGCTGTCGATGCGTGCCTGACTGAATTTATTTGCAGAGTTGAAAGACTGCTGTTTTGTTATTTTATATTCGCTGCTGTTCTCCAGCGTCTTGAATGTCTCCTCACCCAAAAACTTCATCAGTGCCTGATCGGTTGCATTTCCGCCGATGACTTTATGGGATGCATCAAACATGGACTGTGTATTCTTACCGATGGCAAGATCCACAAGACCTTTTACCTTGCTGTGTTTACTCAGCTGTGCAATATCAATGGAATTGCCGTCGCCGGTAAAGAAATCGACCACTTCAAGCATACCTTTTGTGATCGTTCCTGTCTTATCACTGAAGAGAATGTTTAAAGAACCTGCTGTCTCGATACCTTCTGCTTTTCTTACCAAGACATTGTGGTCAAGCATCTTGCTTGTATTTTGCATCAGTACGAGGGAGATCATCAGCGGAAGTCCTTCCGGAACTGCACAGACGATGATGACAATTGCCAGAGAAAGAGCCCTTACAACATCTTTGACAACCGGTTCAATCCCCATTGCAAAGTACTGGGAAACTCCGCCCGCCTGCATAACAAAGTAGACCAGGTAAAGTACGGCGATCAATACCGCACCGATATAACCAAACGTGGAAATCTGTTTTGCAAGTTTGGCAAGTTTTACTTTCAAAGGAGAATCCGGCTCGTCTTCCTGCATCTCTTCTGCCATTTTTCCCATCATGGTCTTCAGTCCGACCTTGCGTACATCAAGAATACCTTCGCCGTCAAATATCACTGCTCCGCGGAACAGGGAGTGTGCATCGACAAAGGTATCACCTGTGATGTCATCTTCCAGCTGAAAATCTTCTGATGCCGCTGTTTTTTTACATTCTTCTGCCTCGCCGTTCAGTGCGGAGTTGTCCACACGCAGTGCCCCGTCGATCAGTACACCGTCTGCCGGGATTTTATCACCGGACTGCAGCAGGACTTTGTCACCGACTACAACATCATCAACATCGATCACCGTGATCACGCCGTTCCTGTGAACTTTACACTTGTCTTTCTCTGTATTGTCTTTCAGTTCACGGTACTTGGTATCGCTTGCAACACCGGTCTTTGCAGATACGGTTGCCACGATCAGCACTGCAACGATCGTTCCGAGCGGCTCGTAAATCTCCGCATACCCAAAGAAGAACATCACGATCATCAGTGCTGCGATCGCCAGCAGGATCTTGATCATCGGATCACTGAACGTCTCTTTGAACTCTTCCCAGAACGTGGTCGGCTCGGAATCCGGGATCTCGTTGGAACCAAATTTACTTCTGGACTCTTCGACCTGTTTGTCTGTCAAACCATTATACTTCATCTTTTTGTCTCCTGTTTTTATTTTTCTGCTTATAAGCAGGGAGAAACTATATGAATCACTTCATCTCAGATATAGTCTCTCCCATATCGCACCATGTCATACCGGTACGCTCTTATTTCTGAAATCTTGCTGCCATCTCACCGATGCCGCCGTCCCTTGTTCCCTGTCCGATGGCACCGAATTTCCACTCACCGTTGTAGCGATAGATCTCACCAAAGATCATCGCCGTCATTCCGGAGTAGTCCTCTGTCAGGTTGTACTTTAAGATCTCCTGGTCATTTTTTCCGTCTACCAGGCGGATAAACGCATTCTCGATCAGTCCGAAATGCTGCTTTCTCTGCTGTGCCTGATAGATCGTTACAACGATCACGATCTTGTCATACTCAGACGGCACACGGTCCAGGTCGATCACGATCTGCTCGTCATCGCCTTCTCCTTCGCCGGTCAGGTTATCGCCCATGTGACGGACGGTTCCGGATTTGTGTGTCAGATTGTTATAGTATACCAGATCATCTCTTCCTGCCATTCTGCCGTTCTGCAGTAAGATTGCAGAAGCATCGCAGTCGATCGGTGCCGGTTTCAGTGCAAAAAATCCTCTGGATCTTTTGACTTCATCCCATCCAAGTCCTACTACGACTCTGGATAACCCCTTTTTCTCTTTGGACAGATTCACTTTCTGTCCTTTCTGTAAACTGATAGACATAATCATGCCCCCTTTTCCAGGTTTTTAAGCATTGCTCAAATTCATTTTATCTGCCTGTGCTACTTATGCGACTTCGATTCCATAATGTCCGCACAGTGCTGCCAGACCGCCCTGGAATCCGCTGCCGATGGCGTTGAATTTCCATTCTCCGTTGTGCTTGTACAGCTCGCCTACCACAACGGCTGTCTCAATGGAGAAATCCTCTCCGAGGTCAAAATGGATCAGTTCTTTTCCGGTTGCATCATCCACGATACGGATAAATGCGTTGGATACCTGTCCGAAATTCTGTCTTCTGACATCTGCATCGTAGATCGTTACGGTAAATGCGATACGTTCGATGTCGGATGGAACCTGTGTCAGATCGACCATGATCTGTTCGTCATCGCCTTCGCCGGAACCGGTCAGATTGTCGCCCATATGTTTGACACATCCGGTCGGATGTTCCAGATTTCCGTAAAAGATAAATTCTTTTTCGGTCGGGCATTTGCCGTTTGAACCGCACATAAATGCTGCTGCATCCAGGTCAAAATCTGCTCCTGTATCAAATGCGTTCACATCCCATCCGAGTCCTACCATAATGCTTTTCAGTCCCGGATTTCCTTTTGTCAGATCTACTTTCTGTCCTTTTGATAAATTAATAGGCATAATGTTTCCTCCTTTATGGATTTATATTAAGGTGAAGATTCACCTTGTTTGCTCTCAGTATCTCTTTGTCGGCATGTGGTACATCTGGTTGAATTCCTGCTTGATGTTCTCAAGTCTTGCCTGATCTTCATGCCGCTGTTTTCTTGCATTTTCCTGGATCTGTCTTGTCTCATCGATACCGTTTACGATCGTTTTCCAGGTCGTCTCCAGCGTCTCAATCTTGATCGAACTGCCGGATGCCAGCTGTGCCGTCATCTTGGACTGCTGCACGGTATTCTGTGCATTTTTAATAAGCATCTCATTTGTTTTCTGGTCCAGTGCAGAAATGGCTTCTGCCTGAATCTTCTGGCGTTTCAGCATGATCGCCTGTGCCAGTGCCTGCTTAAATACCGGAAGTGTGATGATAAATGCGGAATTGATCTTGCGGACCAGGTTCATGTTGCTGAATGCCATCGTCTTGATCATCGGGATCGACTGCATGGCAATGTTTTCTGCGGTACGCAGATCCTGTGTCCTCTGCTCCAGCATCATCAGTGCCTGATTTAAGCTGGTAAGCTCAAACTGGATCGACTGATCCCCGGTAGCCTCCATATCTGCCTGACGCTGTGCGATATAGGCTTCCAGCTCCTGACAGCCTTGTTCTCCGGCAAGAATGTATTTCACCAGCTCGTGGTAATAATTTACATTTGCCTCAAACATCGTCTCTAATTTGCGGTTGGACTGCTTGATCTCTGTCTCATACTGTTTGAGCTGAACATAGATCTGATCTACTTCTTCGCCCATTGTATGATATTTGGCAAGAATCTTGTCCATCTGTTTGCGAAGCCCGCCGAACAGTTTGTCAAACAGACCTTTGTTTTCTTTTAATTCATCCGGATCAAACTTCTCCATGATCTTTGCAAGCGTGTTCAGCATCTGACTGGACTCATCCAGCTGTTTCATATCCATGCTGTTTAACACCACATCCGATGCTTTGGAGATCTCTTCTGCGACCTCTGCCCCAAACGATACGATTGTCTCCAGATTGTTGACTTCGATCGTGCTGACGATATCGTCCACTTCTTTGGAACCAACCAACTCTGCACTCATCTGCTTTCTGTCCACAACGATATCATAAGACTTCACCTGTTCCAGTTCCGCCTGTGCGGCCGGAGCTGTCTGCGTTGGAGCATCTGGTCTGTTAAAATTAAGTCCCATCTTTTACTCCCTCCTGAATAGTATGTCCCGCCAGGATTTCTGGCGTGCCTTTGGTAATGGAACCCTCGTCAGATCCGGGACATTTAAATCATATAAATACTCCCCGATCTGATGCTCTTCCATCTGTTTTCTGTTGTAAAAGTTCTCTATATTCTGATATCCGGTCGGTATGAAAAACAAAATGTCAAAACCGGCCAGATTCAAAAACGCGGTAAGGATCGCATCCTCCAGTGAGATTACTTTCTCACCGGGATTGATATAGATCAGTTTCGGATTTTTCTTTGTAAAATCAAATTTCTGAAGCATCCGCAGGATTTCTTTCGGCAGGTTCAATATCGTCGAAAGGATCGTGTACTCCGTGCCGTTTTCAAAGGTGCCGCGGATCAGCTTCTGCTCGATCAGGATCTGCAGCTTGTCCAGAATGTGCTCCTGGATCTCTTCTCTTAAAAAGCCATAGGCATACGCCGGATGGTTTTTGATCTTTGCCTTCTGCAGTCTGCCGTTTTTGTAAAATTCAGTCACATAAGGCTTGATCGGATTGGCTGCAAGCGGCTGAATATAAGGAAAGCTTTTAATCACCATGGTATCTTCTGTGATCAGCTCCCGGATCGATGACCAGTACTCGGATACTTTTCCGTCTTTTACGCCGGAAACTTTTGCAAAAATGACCGGGATATTGACAGTGCTTTCCGTCGTACTGAAATTCGGCCGGTATTTCACTTCTTCGTTCCATAAAAGCCGGATCTCCTCGTACATCGTCTGGAGATTGATGATATCCGCCCTCTGATACTGCTGGTTGCGGTACAGTCCACTATCCTGATACATCAGAGTATCCAGTTCCCGCTCCGCATGATAGGCAGCCGTCCCCATCCGGACTTCGGTATTTTCCTGCGGAAAACGCTGTAAATGCAGCGTCTCCGTAAAATTCATCTGATAGAGCAGCTGATCTTCCAGTGCAAACGCAGCACTGCGATCCGGATCGAGGATCAGTACATCCACCGGAAGTCTGCCCAGCATTTTCAGAAACAACGCTTCAAAACGATTTTTGCATCCGCCCATATAAAAAAAGCATCCAATCTGCGGCATACGCCAGCTTTTGAATAACTCCGGCAGATAACGCATCATCCAGCAGATCAGATAGACTGCCTTGTTGGTCAGTTTATTGCGGTTCTCATCCAGTGCTTTTTCCTCCTCCAGAAGCACGTCAAGAAATGCTTTGATCATCAGGCTCTGAAGCTCCCGGTTCGCCGGATACTGAAGATTGCGTTTCAGATCCAGAAGCATCTCATCGGTTTTGCTGTAATTTTTTCTGGAAACTTTTGCGATCTCCTCCGGAGTCGGCGGCTCGATCTGCCCGTTTACGATCACAATGTTTCGCTTCCGGGCTTTTAATTCCTGGTAAAGCTGGTAAAGCTCGTTAGTATAAGAGATTTTATCTTCTACACCATTTATCTGACAATAACAATTATAATAAAATTCAGGATCACTGCCCCGCACGGTCGGCGGCTTTGCAATATCCAGAAGAGGCTTTCCCTCAATCCATGCATTGGTGCAGTTTCTGACATCCGGAAGTCTGCCGTAAAGGCGGCTTCGCTCGATCTCCTGTTGCTGCTGTATGCGAAGATTCTTCAGACTGAAATCCCCCGGAAATGCCTGCATATCCGGCAAGGTCAGCGGCATAGAATATGCATTCGCCGCATCCAGTCTCTGATAATTCTGATCTCCGTGGTACTGCAAAAGTACAATATCGCAGCCCGCATGGCACAATATAGACAAAAGCATCAGCTCATAATGGCTGATGTCTCCCTCGTACAGAATCTTCGGGACGGAATTTTCACCGAGCAGATTGACGATCCGCTCGAACTTATAATACAGCCAGCACATGAACTTGATGTAGGCATTTTTCAGCATACCCTCTGTCTTGCCTGCCCTTTGCATAGAAGCAAAAAAATCATACATGGACATCGCCATATTTTTCCGCTGGTACGGATTCATCCGCGGAAGCCATTTCTGTAAACGACTTTCGATAAAACCAGGAGCCATCTGAAAATCCATGCCCATCATCTCTTCATAATAAGAAAGATTCTGCCCGGCAGGATTGGGAATCCTGCCTTCGATCACAACGCCGCGAAGCCTCGCCTCCTCATAATATTTCCGGATAAAGGCCGCGACCTGCGGTGTATAACCGCTGATGCGGTAAAAGTATACTTCTTCTCTTGTCGTTCTGACCGAAAGCTCTTTAAAATAATCGTCAAGTATGCTTAATTTCTGTTGTCTGAACATAGGTGAAATGCGAATGCCGCCCTCTCTTTTTCTGTAAAATTACATATAAATCACTATATCATTTTTTGCGTTTCTTTTCAAGCATTTTAAGAAACGACCAGGCAATCGTTTCTCTTTGCATACTGTCGCCGTACAGATACCTGAAAAATTGGATCCAGACGTGACAATTTCTGCTTTTTAGCGTATACTCAAAGCAGATAAAAGAAAAGGAGGTTATTTTATGCTTGTTCTTCCAAAAAAGACTTCGCACCCCCTTCACACAGATTCGATCCTTGAGATCAACCGTGTCACCTCCAGAGCTGAGGACTATACAGGCATACACAACATAAATCGCGTGACGCAAAGTGAATCTCTCTCCTCTGCAGAAGCCGCGCCATTTACTGTATCCAGGGCATCGGAAACTCCTATGTCATCCCGTGTTTCGAATCCATTGCCGTCTTATCGGAGATCCGCACAGCAGAATACATTCACGTCATCTGCTCCTTCCGGCATCTCACACCAGATCATGCCTGCTCTGATAAATCAAACGAGGAAAGGACAGAAAACACTACTTGGAGATGCAATTTCTCTTGGAAAGATCAAGGCCTGCCTTGGCTGGAATGTCAAAAATCCAGCCTGTGATGTGGATGTTTCCGCATTTCTTCTTGGCCGTGACGGAAAAGTTTCAGGCGATGACTGGTTTGTATTTTACGGGCAAAAAGAAAGTCCGGATTGCAGTGTGATTTTTTCTGATCGGGAAAACACGGACCGCGAGTCCGTTGCGATCGATCTTTCCAGACTGAATCCATCGATTACCCGGATCGTCTTTGTGCTGACGATCAATGATGCCTTTTCCAAACGCCTGAATTTCGGCATGATCGAGGATGCCTATGTGCGGATTTTGGATGCCGCTTCTGACCGGGAGCTGGTCAGCTTTGTGATGGATGAATATTATTCCAATGTCATCTCCATGATGATCGGAGAAGTCTATTTACATAACGGAAACTGGAAATTCAATGCCATCGGAAACGGGGTCGCCAAAGACCTGGAAGGCTTATGCGGTCTGTATGGTGTGCAGGTTAAACATACTTGAACACCGTTTCTTTTCGCATTTTTAAGGAGGAAATCGTTTTATGTTAAATTTTGAAGTGATCAATGAACTGAGTCTGAAAGTTACCTGCACCGGAAATGATGTACTGTTCACAAAAGCCGGTGCTTTTATCGCCGGCGAAAGCCAGGGCGGAAAAAATTATCGTTTTGAAAAACTGCTGCTCGGTCCACAGAGCAACCTGATGCAGGCAGCCCTCGGTTCCCTGACAAGACGCGTCACCCGTGAAAATCTGCCTCTGATGAAAGTCACTATGAATGGCGATTCTGTCACTTATTATGCAAATCATGGACAGCATGTAGTTGTGTATAAACTTGCCCAGGGTGAAATCCTTTCGGTAGAGTCCGAGAATATTCTCGCTTTTACACAGGACTGTGATTACAGCGTCCGCTTTATCGGCTGCGGTATCTTTTCCCAGAAAGGTCTGGCAACCTCAACGCTGACCGGAGCCGGTCCGAATGCCTATGTCGCTGTGCTCTCGGACGGCAACCCGATCGCCATGGACAACACCGACAGCCATGCTACAATTTCTGTAGACCCGGATGCCGTGATCTGCTGGATGAGCCGCCGCGGATATGGCGATCCGCAGATCCGCAGTGATCTTTCCTGGAAAAACCTGATCGGGCAGGCTTCTGGAGAATCCTATGCCTATGAATGGTCCGGCAACGAACCGGTCTGCGTACTTTTGCAGCCATGTGAACGCTCCGGCGGTATCCGCGTCGGCATCGATTAAATGCAATTTTATTATTCAAGATTCACGTAAAAGACCGCAGGGCATTTCGCTCTGCGGTCTCTTTTATATTATCAGCAAATGCTGATCTTCTCATTATTCTTCTGTTTTATTTGCACCATACAGTGTGATCAGTTTGTTCAGGTATTCATAACGAGCTTTTGCTTCTGCTTCATTCTTAGCGAACAGTTTCTTAGCCTTTTCAGGGTTAGAACGCATCAGGGAGTTGTAACGAACTTCGCCGTTCAGGAATTCCTGATATTCTCCTGTCGGAGCCTTGCTGTCCAGAGTGAATGCATCTTTTCCTTCTGCTTTTGCAGCCGGATTGTAACGGAAGCAATGCCAGTAACCAGCTTTTACTGCCAGTTCTTCTTCTGTCTGAGCTTTTGCCATACCTTTCTTGATACCATGGTTGATACATGGAGCGTATGCGATGATCAGGGATGGTCCCGGATATGCTTCTGCTTCTGCGATTGCTTTTACCGTCTGGTTGAAGTCAGCACCCATGGAGATCTGTGCTACATATACATAGCCATAGCTCATTGCAATGCTTGCCATATCTTTTTTCTTCACTTCTTTACCGCCTGCTGCGAACTGTGCTACTGCACCGGTCGGAGTAGATTTGGAAGCCTGTCCACCTGTATTGGAGTAAACTTCGGTGTCGAATACCATGATGTTGATATCTTTGCCGCTTGCCAGTACATGGTCAACGCCGCCGAATCCGATATCATAAGCCCATCCGTCACCTCCGAAGATCCACTGGGATTTCTTAGCCAGGAAATCTTTGTTCTTGACGATGTCTTTGCATATATCACAGTCGATGCCTTCCAGAGCTGCTACCAGTTTGTCTGTAGCTGTTCCGTTTGTAGCACCTACGCTGTAAGTATCCAGCCATTCCTGGCAGGCTGCTTTCACTTCATCAGAAGCTTTTTCGTTTGCAGCAACAGCTTCTACTTTTGCTTTCAGTCCTTCACGGATTGCTTTCTGAGCTAACAGCATACCATAACCGAACTCTGCGTTATCTTCGAACAGTGAGTTGCTCCATGCAGGACCCTGTCCTTTTTCGTTTACGGTGTACGGTGTGGACGGTGAAGAGTTACCCCAGATAGAGGAGCATCCTGTTGCGTTTGCAATGTACATTCTGTCACCAAACAGCTGTGTAACCAGTTTTGCATACGGTGTCTCACCACAACCTGCACAAGCACCTGAGAACTCAAGCAGCGGCTGTTTGAACTGAGAACCTTTTACCGTATTTTCTTTGAATTTTTCTACCACATCTGCTTTTGCAGGCAGTTTTGTTGCATAGTCGAAGTATTTCTGTTCGCCGGCATTTGCTTCCATGTTTTCCATAGCCAGTGCTTTTGCACCTTTCTTGCCCGGGCAGACATTTGCACAGGAACCACATCCGGTACAGTCGTAAGCGGATACAGTCATTGTGAATTTATATTCTTTCATACCGGTCATCGGCAGAGTCTTCAGTCCTTCCGGAGCTGCAGCAACCTCTTCGTCAGTCAACGCTACCGGACGGATAACAGCGTGCGGACAAACGTATGCACAGCGGTTACACTGGATACAGTTTTCCGGATTCCATACAGGAACGTTTACTGCGATACCACGTTTTTCGAATGCAGCTGCACCGGATGGTGTCGTACCGTCTACATAATCTTTGAATGCAGATACAGGCAGTGTATTACCTTCCTGAGCGTTTACTTTGTTCTGGATGTTGTTTACGAAATCTACTACGTCCTGACGGTCGCCTGTTGCAACTTTGGTATCCAGACCTTCGTCCTGTGCGTCTTTCCAGCTTTCCGGAACGTTTACTTCAACGATCTGTTTTGCACCTTCATCGATAGCTGCCCAGTTCTTCTGAACGACATCATCACCCTTACGTCCGTAAGTTGCTTTTGCTGCTGCTTTCATCAGCTCGATCGCACTTTCTTCCGGAATGATGTTTGCCAGTTTAAAGAATGCAGACTGCAGGATGGTGTTGATACGAGTCGGACCCATGCCTGTCTCAATACCGATCTTAACACCATCAATGATGTAGAATTTGATGTTGTGCTTTGCGATGTATGCTTTTACCTGACCCGGCAGATGTTTTTCCAGACCTTCCATATCCCATGGGCAGTTCAGCAGGAATGTACCGCCGTCAACCAGTTCCTGAACCATGTTGTATTTACGAACATAGGAAGGATTGTGGCATGCTACAAAGTTTGCTTTTTTGATCAGGTAGGTAGATTTGATCGGTTTCTTACCGAAACGCAGGTGAGACATGGTAACACCGCCGGATTTCTTTGAGTCATAGTCAAAGTAAGCCTGAGCGTACATATCTGTGTTGTCACCGATGATCTTGATGGAGTTCTTGTTTGCTCCAACGGTACCGTCTGCTCCCAGTCCCCAGAACTTGCAGTTGATGGTTCCTTCCGGAGTTGTGATCAGCTGCTCGCCCAGCGGCAGAGACAGATTGGTAACGTCATCTTCGATACCGATCGTGAATACTTTCTTTTCTGTGTTGTTGTATACAGCAACGATCTGAGTAGGTGTTGTATCTTTGGAACCAAGTCCGTAACGTCCTGAATATACAGGAACTGCATCGAATTTGGAACCTTTCAGAGCTGCTACTACATCCAGGTACAGCGGTTCACCCATAGCACCCGGCTCTTTTGTTCTGTCAAGAACCGTGATCTGTTTTACAGATTCCGGAATTGCATCAATCAGTGCTTCTGCACAGAACGGTCTGTACAGACGAACTTTTACGACACCGACTTTTTCACCGGCAGCCATCAGGTAATCGATGGTCTCTTCGATGGTATCATTTACAGATCCCATAGCTACGATTACTTTTTCTGCATCAGCAGCACCGTAGTAGTTGAACAGTTTGTAGTTTGTACCGATCTTTGCATTTACTTTGTCCATGTATTCCTGAACGATAGCCGGCATTGCATCGTAGTAAGGGTTGCAAGCCTCTCTTGCCTGGAAAAAGATGTCCGGGTTCTGTGCAGAACCTCTCTGGCAAGGATGGTTCGGGTTCAGTGCATGTTTACGGAATGCATCGATTGCATCCATATCTGCCATATCTTTCAGATCTTCGTAATCCCATGTTTCAATCTTCTGGATCTCGTGAGATGTACGGAAACCATCGAAGAAGTTGATGAACGGGATACGTCCTTTGATTGCTGCCAGATGAGCAACCGGAGTCAGGTCCATAACTTCCTGTACACTGGATTCGCAGAGCATTGCACATCCAGTCTGACGACAGGCATAGATATCGGAATGATCACCGAAGATTGACAGTGCGTGGCTTGCCAGTGCACGTGCAGAAACGTTGAATACGCCCGGCAGCTGCTCGCCTGCGATCTTGTACAGGTTCGGGATCATCAGAAGAAGACCCTGAGAAGCTGTGTAAGTAGTTGTCAGAGCACCTGCTGCCAGAGATCCGTGTACCGTACCTGCTGCACCTGCCTCAGACTGCATCTCTGTTACCTGAACTTCCTGTCCGAAAATATTTTTTCTTCCCTGAGTTGCCCATTCATCTGTTGCCTCCGCCATAACAGATGAAGGTGTGATAGGATAGATAGCTGCAACATCTGTATATGCATAAGAAGCATGAGCTGCTGCATGGTTACCATCCATGGTTTTCATTTTTCTAGCCATTTTATTATACCTCCTTAAAATGATGCTGGATAAAAAGATTCCTTTTGCGGAATTCAATTAGTATCCTTATTGAAAAAAAATTACTAATCTGTTGTTACCCATATATTTTTACTATAGCACAACAAAAAGAAAATGTCCATTTCCGAAACGACGGAAACAGACTCTTTTCTTGTATTTTTTGCTGTACATTCCAGCTCTTTTTTCAGTTTTATTATACTCTTTTTACAATTTTCAGTCCAATTTCATCAATACGTTTACTTGACTGTAAGTTTCAGTCTTGCTTTCTTTCCATTGTAAAGTTTCACAGTGATCACTGTACTTCCTTTCCGGATGGCTTTCACGTTTCCCTTTGCATCCACCGTGGCAATTTTTTTCCTGCTGCTGTTGTATCGGATGCCGAATGCGGCACTTCCGGACGGAAGTTTCACCCTGAGCCGGAGGGTTTTTCCTTTTTTCAGTGTCCTGTTTTTTGCACCGATCGTAACCTTCTTTGGTGCCTGTCTGACCGTCACTTTGATGCGGCAGGTCTTCTGGTTTGCAGTTGTGACCGTGATCACGGCATTTCCTTTTTTCTTTGCCCGGATCACACCGCCCTGTGTGACACTTGCCACTTTGTTGTTGCTGCTTTTGTAAGTCACACGTTGATCTGCGGCATCAGCAGGTGTGATCACCGGATTTAAACGAACACTTTCTCTGACTCCGATCACGATTTTGGCACCGTTCTTTTCCTGACCGGAAAAAGCAGAACGGCTGACAAGAGAAATACTCTTCACTTCCTTTTTCTCCGTGCTTTCTGTATGATTTCCGGCCGGATCTTTCTTTTCGGTTTCTTTTCCGGTATTCGGATTCGGTGCTTCCGTAGACGGCTGCTGCGTTTCGGTTTCTCTTTCTGTTTCGGATTCGCTCTCCGTTTCGGTTTCCGAACTTCCGTCCTCTGCAAGTTTTACTTCCTTTTCCAGTGTTTTGCTGCCTGATGCATCTTCTGCCGTTACCACTGCAGTGTAAGTACCTGCTTTCACTTTATTGCCCTTTTCATCACGGCAGTCCCACCAGAAATAAGCACGGCACTGATACTCTCCCGTGCCGTCCGGCTGCACGATCTCTGCCATTTCCTGATCCGCAAGCACACGCACGGTGTTTCCGTCTGCACCCAGGATCCTGCAGCTCATAAGCGGTATCGGAAATTCCGGTACGGCATTGCTGCCTTCTTCGGAAACATAAAATCCAAAATCTGCCAGAAGTTCCCATTCCTCTTCAGAAGAAAGTGCATGTTCTTCCGCTGCCGACAGCGTCATATCATTGATAAGAGAAGGATCCTCTGCGGAAGCCGCAAATGGTATGATATAAGAAAAATCCGAGCCTTCTGTGCGGATCATGCAGGCAAAATAGCCGGAATAATATCTGGTCTGTTCATCTCCGACTGTTATTTCAAAACTGCCTTTTCCCTGTTTCAGTGAAATTCCGGATTTTCCATCCACTTTCTCCACACCGGCATCTTTCTCAAAATCAGGAAGTCCTTCCGGATCGTAAACGGTAAACAAAAGCTGCTGCAGGCCCCATGCAGACCCTGCATAATACCAGGCAACCTCTGCATTCAGCGTTTCTCTTGCCTGATAAGATATCTGAAGTTTCGGCGTTCCATCTTCTGCATAATGCAGAATTGCTTTCTCAAAAGATGCCTTCTCTGCTTTCTGTGCCGCCGGCAGGAACACCTCCTGATTGTCTGACGGATACATCCGCATATGGTTTGCAACACAGTGGTTCTGCGTGAAACGTTTGATCTCGTTAAAGGTGATCTCTCCGTCCCCGTCATAATCCGCCGGTGCCGTGCCGATCGTGGCATCCTCAAAATCAACGTCCGTCTCTGCAAGTTCTGCATGGATGCCGTTTCCATAGACCAGCGATCCGGTAAACACACCGTAGGCGGAGGCCTGTTTCGGTTCTGTACGTTCTGCAGATGCTTCCTCATTTTCGCTTCCGCCGTCTCCGATATCGCTGTTATCACCTCGGATCACCTGATTGGAAAGTTCGTCATCTGCCGCTGCCATCAGAAGACGGAAACGGCTGCTGTTTAACACCGTCCGGCTCTGAAATCCCTGATTTTCTTTTTCCGCCTGTGCAAAACCTTCCGTAAACTGATCGACAAAAGTTTCTGCTGCCTCATCCCGGCTGACTGTGTTTTCAAGAAGACTCTGCAGCCCAATGCTCCTGGTCTGCGAACCCATCGTGCCGCTGTAACAGCAGTCCATGATCAGCACATTTTTCCCTTCGATACCTGCAAAACAGTCATAGAGATCCTGCGGCGTCACAACATTCTCACGGCTTCTTCCCATTTCCAGACAGAGTCCATCCTGCTGTCCGTGCCCGGAATAATAAAAATAATTGACATCATCCGCATCCGAATCTGCAAATGCAGTCTGAATCTCCTTCTTTAATTCACTTTTTGTTTTCGTTTTCTCTTCCGTGGTAATGGAAATATTCTGTCCGCCATATGCATTCTGTAACATACGGCTTACATTCACTCCGTCATTCTGCGGTCCCGGTGTCAGATCATACTCCGTTCCTTCGTAGTCACCGCGTGTGACCAGCAACGCTCTTGACTGCACCTGGGATGCGGCATCTGCTGCATGGCTCTGCATTTCAAATGCTCCCAGTGCCAGAAACAGGCATCCTGCTCCCAGTGCCGCTTTTTTTAATCTTTCTTCTGTACTTTTCATTTCTGCCTCCCTCATCGCTTTGTCGGATCAACATACATTTTGATTGGTTTAACCTGGTATTACAAAAAAGGAGAAATTTCCCTATTTCGCTGAAAATTTCTCCTTTTTTTGACTATTTCACCACGAAACCCTTCGTGATTTTATTATATAAAGTTTTTCCCGTTTGGTCAACCAGAATAACGCAGTGCGTCGATCGGATGTTTTCTGGCGGCTTTCCACGCCAGAGTATTCGTCACGCTCTCCATCGTTTCCATAACAGCTGACTGGTTGACGATCGTAAAGGCATCTTCGTCATTTCCGAATCGCTCCGTCTGCGATTGACACCAGTACGATCAGAGACGCCACACCGATGATGATGCCAAGCATCGTCAGAAAGGAACGCATCTTGTTCGATGCGATGGAATTCCATGCCATTTTTATTGACTGAAAGATCATTCCATCACCTCCCGGACATGCCCGTCAAAAATCGCAATACGGCGTTCTGCCTGAAGTGCCACGCGATCCATGGCTTCTTTCACCCGCCTTTTGCACTCTGGTGCCGGAACCCCCAAAAAAACTGCTGCTTGCGACTTTTTCCTGTCACAAAAAAAGAAGCACAACCGTCTCCGGCCATGCCTCTTTCATTATACTTTTTAAAATCACTCTGTCAGTCTCCCTGACGGCAGTAAATCTTACAGATTTTCTTTGAAGAATTTCTCCATAGCTTCTGCTGCTGCATCTTCATCCGCACCTTCACAGGTAACGGTTACTTCTGCACCCTGCTTAACGCCCATGCTCATGATTGCCATGATTCTCTTAACGTCAGCTTTTTTGCCGTTGCTGCTGATCTCGATCGTTGTGTCTTTGAATGCTGCTGCAGCTTTTACAAGCAGACCTGCCGGTCTTGCATGGATACCCATTGAATCCTGAATTGTGTAAGTAAACTGTTTCATCAAAAATCCCACCTTTTCGTTTTGTTGTATAAATCGTTCATCACCTGCCAGATCTGCCTTGGACAGTTCCTCCTGATGTATTGCGACTACTGACGCAATCATATCAAAATTTGCATCAAAAGTCAAGGCAGAGCAGCTTTTTTGGAACAGCCGCACAGCAGCGTCATGCCAGGGCAGAGCAACAGTACTGCCCTCTTTTTCTCAGCCCAGCACCGTCGTCTCCATGATCTGATCGTGTACCTTTCGCTCCTGATTCTCTTCTTCGCTCTGATTTTCTACATTCTGAAACTCTTCATCGATACGGTCCTGAATATCCTGCAGACACTCCAGCAGCAGAGGATTAAACTGTCCGCACTCACCGTTCAGGATCATTTCCACTGCTTTTTTATGCGAATATGCCTTTTTGTAGACACGTTCGCTTACCAGTGCATCATAGACATCTGCGATCGATACAACCTGGACTTCGATCGGGATCTCTTCGCCCTTCAGTCCATCCGGATAGCCCCTGCCGTCATAACGCTCATGGTGCCATCTGCAGATATGCATGGCCAGCTGCACCAGCTCTTCATTCTGATAAATACCGACGTTTTTCAGGATAGACTCTCCGATGATCGTGTGCTTTTTCATCTCATCAAACTCTTCCGGTGTCAGTCTGCCCGGTTTATTGAGGATCTTGTCATCGATGCCGATCTTGCCGATGTCATGCAGTGCAGAAGCCGTCGTGATCAGAGAACGCCTCTGTGCCGATATCTGATATTTATCCGTCTTCTGTACCAGACGCTCCAGAAGCAGTTCTGATAAAATATTGATATGTAATACATGAAGTCCGCTCTCACCGTTTCGAAATTCTACGATCTGGCTTAGGATACTGATCATCATCTGGTTGTTCTTTTCTTTTTCGTAGATCTGATCGGTAACCAGCGTCACCAGTTTTCTCTGTTTTGCATACAGTTTGATTGTATTATGCACCCTCTGACATACTATTTTTGTATCAAACGGACGGTTGATATAATCTGATACGCCAAGCTCATAAGCACGCCGGATATAAGGTTCTGAATCCTCACTGGAGATCATAATGACCGGAATGTCCTCGATCCAGTGGTTATGTACCATCACATCCAGCACTTCAAATCCATCCACAACCGGCATTACGATATCAAGCAGCACCAGGGAAATCCCCATGCCGTACTGCTGCAGGATATCCAGACATTCTTTTCCGTTTTCTGCCTCCAGAATATCAAAATCCTTTTTCAGCATCTCTGAAAGAATGGCACGGTTCATCTCCGAGTCATCCACGATCAGAATCTGCTGCCGTGCCTTTCTGTTTGCCACTCCCGGTGCAACATAGGAGGCATTATCTTCCGTAACAACCATATTTTTATGCTCTTTTGCCTGATACATCAGTTTATCTGCCTGCATAACTGCATGCTCGACCGTCTCTTTTGAGGATATCACTCCGCCGATACTGACCGAAAGCTGAAGCTTTGGAAATCCCGGTACGTTTGCAGCATGGATATCACTCTGGATCTGGACCAGTTTATTGAAAAAATTTTCTTTTTTGATGTTCTCCAGAATCAGAATAAACTCATCTCCACCGTAACGGATCAGGATATCCGTCTTGCGGATACAGTGTTTAACTGTCTTTACCATCGTTCTGAGTGCGGCATCTCCCACACTGTGGCCGAGCGTATCGTTGCACAGTTTGAAGTCATCCATATCAATGACAGCCACCCCGGCATTTTCATTCTTTTTCTTGATCTGCTCTTCAAAATAGCGACGGTTATATACACCGGTCAGTGCATCTTTATACAATCTCTGATCATACTCGATCAGCTGATTGACCAGCTTTTCACAGCCACGGGAATCCACCAGCGTATCCATGTCCATGTATTTGACAAGCTCCATCACGCAGTCTCTTCCGTCTACTTTTATGTATCTGGAAGTGACCTGATAAAGCTCATCCTCGATAAATTCAAGCTTGGTCTTCTGTGTCCGCTGATACAGTGCCTGCAGGGAAGTGCAGTTTTCACACGGATGGTCTTTATTCCATATTTCATAGCACTCACTTTTCTCTTTTTCGTCTTTACAGTCCAGCTTGCATCTCTTATGCATCTGCTCCAGATGTTCTCCATCCAGCAGCCGCACAACGGTAAAGACTTTCTTGAAAAGCTGCATTTCGTCTTCTGCCTGCTGCCTTGTTATACCGTTTGCCGATTCCATAAGTTCATCTCCTCACTGTAATTTTCTCTTTCGCATCCGATCTTCTTCCGATCTTTTTAAAGTTCTGATTCGTACTGCTTTAATACAGCAGTCAGGACATGGTATTCTTTTTCAACCTGTTCAAAGAGCTCTTCGCTCTCTTCGATCTCTCTGCCTCGCAGTTTCTCTGTCAGCTCTGCACTTACGTTATAAAGCCGGTCAAATCCCAGGTTGATGCATACACCTTTCAGCGTGTGAGCTGCACGGAAAGCTCTTTCTCCATCTTTTGCTTCCAGGGCATTTTTCAGATCCGAAAAACTGCCGTCCTTTAAAAACTTCAGTGCAAATCTCTGGATCATCGCTTCGCTGCCAAATCTTTTCAAAATGTTTTCGTAATCAGACCCGGTCTTTTCGTAACATTCTCTTATTGTCATGTCTTTCCTCTCTTCTTGCAGAATCGAAGAAAGCGGATATTTCATCCGCTCCTTAGATCTATCTTAAGTAACTGTTATCTTATTCCATACTTTTCATTATATAAGAAACCGTTCCCATTGTCCACTGCTATTTGTGTTCGGTCTGATTTAAAATGCACCCTGCAAACTCCATCCCGGCTTCGGAAAGTTCTCTTATTCCTTCCGTCAGGATCCTTACATCAGCAAAATCCTGTCTTACAACAAAAACACCTCCGTCCACGCAGGAAGCAAGCATTGCCGCATCCGACAAAATCCCGGCCGGCGGTGTGTCCACGATCACCAGATCTGCCTCCTTTTCCAGCTGTTTTATGATCTCTGCGATTTTCCCTGTGCCAAGGATCTGCTGCGTGGATGACAGGCTTTTCGTTCCTGCAATGACACAGAGCTGTGTATCCCGACAGCGGATTTTTACCTCCTCTGCCGTTCTCTGCCCGGTCAGGACTTCATACGCCCCTTCCGTACCAGAATCCAGCTGAATCGTCCGGCAAACAGCCGGTTTTCTTAAGTCCGCATCGAGCAGAAGTACCGAATAGCCTTTCTTTTCCAGCCCCAGTGCCAGATTGCAGGCAACGGTGGTCTTTCCTTCCCCGGCAACGGCACTGGTGACAAGAAGCGTATGCATGTTTTTCTTTTTCAGCTCCTTTTCCAGTCTTGCACAGATGGCATACCGGGCATCTAAAAAGGCAGCCGATCTCTTTTTTGCCCTGGTTTTCGGAAGACTTCCCAGATAATGGATCTGCGTCAGTCTCTGCAGATCTTCCCGGTTTCTGACGGTCTTTTTCGCCATGGCACCAAAAAGCACGATCAGAATAAAAAGCAGGCTTCCACCCGCTGCCCCTTCAAGAGCTGCCCTTCGACCATCCGGAATGTTGTCCGGCTGATGCGGCACACCGGATTCATCCAGAAGCTCCATCTTCAATACACCGGTCACCGGATGCAGGATTTCCGGGTAACATGCCAGCACTGCCTGAAGAAGTTCATACGTCCTGCCGGCACTTGCAGCCCTTGCCCGGATCGTAATCAGATTGGTATTCTGGACCACCGATGCATCGATACTTCCCGGCATGGTCTTTGTCCCCATCTTTTCACATACTTTTTCCCGCAGTACATCGCTCGTTAAAATATAAGGAAACACAACGCCGATCTGTTCTGCTACTTTCTGCTCATAGTTTTTATTTCCCGCATAGACAGAATCACTGCTCACCGCATAAGCAGCAAATGCAGTATAGACCGGCTGATAAGTTTTTTTCACAAGAAAAGAACAGACAGCTGCCCCGATCCCTGCAAGAAGCAGCAAAAGCCACCAGAAGCGTCTGCCCTGTTTCCACATCGTCTCTGCCAGAGAGGTAAGGTCGATCCTTCCATCCTCCAATCTCATCTCACCGTTCATAATGTCCTCCATATCTGCCGTAATGATATGCATACTGATAGCCATAAGAGGCCATCGGTCTTAAAAATTCCACATGTGCATTGTTGTAGACACAGCCAAGATTTTTCTCTCCCTGTGCATTTAAAAGATCCAGTGCCGCATTCAGATCTTTCGCCTGTGCCCGGTGCTCTGCAACAACCAGAAGTGACGCATCCGCCATCTGTGCCATCTCCTCCGTATCCGCATTCTGCAAAAACGGCGGCGTATCGATGATCACATAATCATTCTCTTTTTTCAGGCTCTCCAGCAATTTCTGAAAATTTTCTATTTTCAAATGTCCTTCTTCATCGGCAAGCCAGGACGCATTCTGCTTCCGGAAATCTGCATTTAACAGAAAAACCTTCTCTTTTCGCATCGAAAGTGCCAGTGCCAGATTTTCCGCCACGGTCGATCTGCCCTCTTTTTCCAGCACACTGGTCACAAGCAGTGTCTGTACCTTTCGCTCCTCCATCTTTTTCTGGACGTGCTGTGTCAGTTTTTGCAGGGATTCCATATAGCGGAAGCTGATCAGCGGATCGTCTATGCGGATGTCAGTCCGTTTTTTTCTGTTCCGCTCATGCCAGAGCGTACCAAGACGTCTCGCCTCCAGCTTCTGTTCAATGTCTTCCTCCGTGCGGATCGTATCCTTCAGCCAGGACAGCCCGCCGAAGATCAGTACCCAGCATGCTGCCGCAGCCAGAAATGCTTTGATCATGATATTTCGCCGCTCAAACGGCTGATCCGGCGTAAGCGGAACCTTCGGTGCCTTTAAGATCTCCAGGATTGCATTACCTGTCATATAGTCCGATACCAGGCTGTAATTTTTCAAAATAGACTGCATCAGTTTAAAGCAAAGCTCCGGTGAGGCCGCAGTGACCGCCAGATTGATCAGATTCGTTCCCTCCACCGCCTCTGCCGATGCACTGCCTGCAAAATCCGCAAGATGTATCTCTTCTGCGACTTTTTTCTGCAAAATACTGCTGTTTAAAATCTGCTCAAAATGTTCCGCCATAACCTGTGCCGAACTTTCATTGTCATAGACATTATTCGGAAGTCCCTTTTTTGTCACATAAAGTGTCGCCTGGGAAGTGTAAGATGGCTGATAGTGCCACTGCATCACAGCTGCCGCAAGCAATGCTGCCGAAACGGCAAAACAGAAAATCACCAGCCACTGCCGCAGAACATCCGTCAGAACCGTATACGACAGTGCCCTGTCCACTCCATCCATCCTGTACTCACCCCTCCTTTGTTCCATTTTCTGCTCCTTCCATCTCTTTCTGCCCTGTTTCTTCTGTCGCTTTTTCTGTCAGATTGATCCTTTCCGTCTGTTTTGCTGCTTCTGCACGCTTTGTCCTCTCCGTCTGCTGTCTGTAATCCACCATCTCAAGCGTGACCGGAACCGTCACCATATCACCGCAGCTGTTTGTCACCTGCAGCCAGATCTCATATTCTCCGGCGATATTCAGGAAAAACACCGAATCCCCCGTGATCTCCACCTTATTTGAAATATCTCCGTCAATGCAGTCTGTCGCATAGACATTATCCAGAATATCCTGTGTCCCGACCGGGAAAGAAAATGGCTTTGCACAGGAGATTTTCGGCGAATGATAGTCCGTGTAGATCAGCTGTCTGGATGCTTTCGCAACGTGGCCGTCCCGGTCAAATGCTGCATAGGAGACCAGTCTGCGTCCTTTTTCCAGAAAAGTCGATACACTCTCGATCACCAGAGAATCCGTGATATCGCCGTCTTTTTCATCATAAGCTGTGATTCCCTTTTTCCATACTTTCTCCGGATCTTTGACACTCACCTGGATCTCATCCTGATCCATGGATATTTTCGGTATGGTTTGGTCCGTTTTTCGTCGGATCTGGTTCTGATTCAGTGCATAGACCGCCACTGAGAGCAGAAAAAGTGTGATCGCAAACCACCTTAATTTTTTCATTCCGTCTTCTCTTTCCGTTTCCGGTCTGCAAAAACGGCTGCCGATGCCGATACACAGGCAAGCAGAAGAGCCACGGACTCTCCCGTACCTTCTCCTGTTTTCGGTGAAACGGCTGTCTTTGTCACCGTACTTCTTCTTACATTCTCACTGCCAGGACTTATCACTGCCGCCTGGACCGGAAGTGCCAGCATACCGGACAGCAAAACTGCCGTGATCCAAAGTTTTTTATTTTTCATGATCCTCCCCCGCCTTTCGATAAAACACCTCTAAAACCATCTCATACATTGCCTGCTCATCCACATGAAATTCCGCATAAGTCTCTCCCATGGATGCTTCTCCTTTGATGCTTAAAATACCTGCATCCTGAAAACCGCCGCGAAAAAGCAGGGTCCCAAGATACGTCACTTCGGCTGCTGAAAGATTCGTGACTGAAAAATCCTTGATTTTCTGATACAGAGTCAACAAAAAAAGCGGATTCTTTCGAAACTGCTCTGCCGCTTTTCCTCCAAAAGCTGCAAGATACTGCTTCTGCCGCTCGATGCGGTCACTGTTGGCATCCGCTGTCGCTTCCTTTTCTTCCACCAGACGACTTCGCACATACCACTGTGCCTGCTCTCCGGTCAGCACCTTTCTCTCTCCTTCTTTCAGGGACGGATCTTGGATCGTCAGATCTTTGGTGACCGTCACCTCCACACCGCCGACTGCATCCGTCAGCACTGCAATGGCATCCAGATCCAGTGCCGCATACGCTGCGACCGGCATCCCATAAAACAGCCTGGAAACGGCTCTCACCGTATTCTCACAGCTCTTCTCCTTTCCGTCCCCGTACGTGTATGCAAGACAGAGCTGCAGCTTTTCCGTTCCGATAAAATTTCCAAGCTCTGAATAGACGTTGACATCCGTCATCGTATCTCGTGAGATCGCGATCAGGCGGCTCTTTCCGGTTTTCGTATCCAGCACAAGAAGAAAAAGTGCATCTGCCTGACCTGCCTTTCCATCTCCGACCGTGCCGCCCTCTTCAAACGCTTCCTTATCTACCCCAAGAAAAAGGATCGACACCAGATCTTCGTTGTACACATACTTCTCTCCCTGATATGTGACCTCTTTTCCCTGTTCGCATGCAATCTTTGCCCTGTCGTCTCCGCTTTGCTTTTCTTCCGGCAGATTTTCCGTTTCCACCGCCACATTGCGAAACAGTGCCTCTTTCCCCCTCATGCGAAATCCCTGAAAAATTGCCGCGATCGCCAGAATGATCACCAAAACAGCCGCCACATTTCGCATCACCCTGCCCGCTCTTTTTTCCGTCTGCATATTCCCACACCTTCTTTCTCTTTTTTACTGCCTGGTTTTTTCTTTTTTTCTCAGAACAGCCTGCACCAGGTAACGTCCGTCTGCCTGATCGGATGTGCAGGTACTAAGGGTCACAAGTTTATCTTTTGCTGTCACCTTTACATCCTCTCTTGTATTCTGTCCCATGGAAATCCCGGCAAACACTTCTCTGATATACGCCCTTCGCCCCTTTTTCTTTGAAAAATCAAATGCCCCGAGCAGATGCGTATCATCAAAGCGGTACGCCGCAAAAATTTCATATGTCAGCCGGTAACCCGGCAAATAAATAAAAAATTCCGGATGTTCCGCAAAAAATGTTTCATCCTCAAAAAAATGAAGATTCTGGAACATCGAGCCGTCTCTCATATTGTGCCCGTAAAGCACGGTCATCGGATCTTTAAAATCCCTGCTGTTTGCCTCTTCCGTATAAATACTTCCGGCAAACGCATATCTTCCGCTGCTGTTGTGTCTCAAATAATAAGTGTCATCTTCTTCTCTTTGCAGCACCGGATAATCAATCTGCGTATCCGGTATCCGAATCCAGGCATAAATATCCGGATTGATGCTCGAAAGCTCTGCAAAATCGATACCTTCCGGCCTGTCATCCCCGGCTTCGGACTCACGTTCCATTCCCTTTGCTGCCTTATTTTTTTCTTTTCCCTGCTGCCCGTTTTTTGTCCCCACTGCGAACGCTTCCGCCGCATCCCGCAGTCTTTCATACGACTGTTCTGTCACCAGATTGCTGCAGAACCTCACGCCTGCATAAGAGGCAGACACAATCGTGACCATAAGTGCCAGATAAAACAGCACACCCCAGAATCGATGCGTCCCTTTCTTATCCCTCATTCCAAAACGCCCGCTTTTGCAAGATATGTAAGAAATTGACCGATATCCAGACGTGCCTGTTCTTCTGACACTTCATATTCTTGCAGAACCTCCTGTACCAGCTCTTCCCTCGTCCTGTTTTTTTCCATATGTTTCCACAGAAACGCCCCGCTCTCATTCAAGGTCACCAGACCGTTAAAAGTAAGAGCCGTATTTCCCACCGGCACCAGGATGTTTTCCCCTGCTACTTTCCGCAATACAAATCTCTTCGCCTCCATATTTCACTCACTTTCCCTTGTTGTATTCATCTTCTCTTTTCCCCGAAAATCCCATATTCTCTTAAAATCTCTTTCCTTTTTCTTCCAGTCTTAACGATTTCTTTTACCGATCCTAAAACCGGACCTTCTCTGAGATAGCCACAGAGCCTCTGCTCCCAGGCAAACGGCAGAAGATATGGATGCTTTTTCAGGTACGGAAAACGCCACAGAAGATTCTTTGCAGGCGGAAATGCCATGTAAAACAGACCGGGGAATATGCCTGACAGTCCTCTTTTTTCCGCCGCATGCAGCGTAAGGGTGCCACTGTGCAGGCGACTCCTTGTCCCTTTTCCATGAATGCCGGAGTGCAGGATATCTTCCATCAGTCTTTCCGTATCCAGTTTCATACTATGCACACCTTCCGGAAAATAGAACTGTTTTTCTTCAAAACCAAGATACTGCACACCAAGGTGAAAAATCGCCTCTGCAAACAGGATACCATCCGTCATCCGGATGCGATCCCAGAAAATCTCCCAATCGATCTCCTTCTCGTAATACTCGGCAAACAGCAGAATATCGCAGATCTGCCGTATCCCGACTCCAGAAGCAAGCAGATGTTTTCTAGCATGGCAGAACTGAAAAAACAGATGATCCGTCGGCTGCGGCATATTGATTTTTACACCTTCTACCTCTCTTTCGATCGCCTGTTTATGGATCTCATCAAAAAATCCATTCCATCCAATACACCATTTTTCATTTTCCGGAAACAGCATCCGGTGCAGCTCGATCACCAGAAAGCCGCCTGTTTTTTTATAAGCCGTCTCATAGTTCTCGGTGCCAGTCTCAGGATTTAACTGCTGCATTCCATATAAAAGCATCGCTTCCTGACAGGCCTCAAACTGCTCTTTTGGTATCAGCAGATCCTCATCAGCAGAAAGCCTCGCATCCGGATTCGGATACAGACTGCGGCAGACGATTCCTTTTACCGCTAGCGGCTTTACACTCATCTGTTGCAAATGAGCGTACAACTCCAGAAATTCTTCGGTCATCGTCCTCTGAAGTGCCATCAGCCGCAGACTCTTTTCCCGCACTTTTGCAAACATCACACGGTCCGCCAAAGCCGCTGCCCGGCACTCCGCCACCGCCTCATAAACCAGCGGCAGCACATGATGCATGTCCGCCAGGGCAAAAACCTCTGACCACTCCTGCAAGGAACACTCCTTCCAGGCCACCCGCTGCCCGCGGATCCCCGCACGCAGTGCCTCCAGAAAAAGCTCCTGGTATTCCCTTGTTTTTATGAACATTTCAGTCCTCCCAGCAATTCAGAAAACATTTCTGATATTTTCATTGCAAAATCCTGCCGAGGCATATTTTGACCTCAACTATGATGCCTACGGATTGTTCCGTGCGTTGCACTCCCACAATCCGACCCAGTATTCGCATATCGTGGGATTATCATCCCACTTTTATGCTCATATCGGGGCGGGTCCCAAGGTCTTTCATCCACCTATGAGCAAGCTCATGTGGAGTTAGACCTTTTGACCCTAGCATCATATGATGTTGGAGTCAAAAAAAGACCACATACCGTTTTGGTATATGGTCTTTTTATCTTAGTGGGAGAAGACTCCCTCTTCTTCTATTCGTGCTCTTCCTTAACCAGATATGCCTGCACCAGGTAGCGGTAATTCTTACCGGCCGCATGGCAGGTTGAGAGCGTCAAGATCTTGCTGTCCTTGTCCACCTTCGCCTTCGTGTCAATGGATGCATTCATATTTCGCTGCTCTAAAATATCTTTCAGATAAGTCTCCCTGCTTTCCTCATCTTTTCCCTGATTATAATACATCAGCACATGACGGTTGTCCGTCAGATAGGCCGCAAAAATCCGATATTTCAAGATTGAATCCGGCGTGTAGATGGTCAGATCCTTATGATCTTTCAGGAATGTCTTATCCTCGTACTTGTGCAGACCTGCAAACATCGAACCGTCTTTCATGTTATGTCCGTAAAGCACCGTCAGATAATCATCAAAATCTTTGGCGTTTTCCTTTTCCGAATAAATCGCTCCGCTGTCACTTAAACTGGTATCCGCCGCATGGTTCAGATAGTACGTATTATCCGTGCTGTCCTGTACAACCGGATAGTCGATATCCGTTCCCGGTATCGTGATCCACGCATAAATGTCCGGATTTTCCTTCTGTAAGGTCTCAAAATCCACCGGAATGTCCAGCTTCTTCTTTTTTTCCTTTGTCTTGGACTGTTCCTTCGACTCCTGCGTATCAGTCTGCCGTTTCTCGGAATTCTGCTGCTGCATTTCTTCATAAGTCTGCCTGGCATGTTCTCTTTGTGTATAAATCCGCAAAACGACTGCCGTCAGGATCACTGCCGCAGCAAACGATATCACCGCGATCACCTTCCATGTTCTTTTTTTCACTTCGACTCACCTTCTGACTGTTCTTCGGTATAGAAGGTCTGAATGATCAGATCATAAAGTGCATCATCATCCACATAAACCTCATCATAGACACTGCCCTTCTTGGATTTCGCCTTCAAAGAAACAATGCCGTCTGCAGTAAAATGCATATCCATCGCCTCCGTTGCCAGATAAACCGAACGATCCAAGCTGAGATTTGTGACCATATCATCCGTAAGACTCTGATAAAGGCTGACCGGAAGTCCCATATCTGCTTTCATCGCCTTCACCGCCTGTCCTATAAAATTCACAAGGTACTGTTTCTGACGCTCCATACGAGAATTGTTGGAAAAATCCTTTTCCGTATCTCGATAACGTGTAAACTTCAACGCCTGATCTCCTGTCAGCGTCACCGCCGCCCCCTCTGCAAAGGACGGATCAACCTGCGTCATATCTTCCGGTACCGTCACCGTTACGCCGCCAACTGCATTGTTGATCATGGCAACCGCATTCATATTCAATGCCACATAGCCATTGATCGGCATTCCATAGAACAGGTTGGAGACAGCATCCACCATGTACTGACAACTTGTCACCTTTCCATCCCCGAAGGAATACGCAAGTCCGAGATGATTCTTTGATTTTCCAAGATAATTTCCCTTATAATCAAACGTCTTGATCTGTGTCATGGTATCTCGCGAAATACTGATCATTTTGATCTCATCTTTGCTCTTATCCATAACCATCAGAAAAATGGTATCCGCCTGACCGCTCTCACCGGAAACATCATCCTTTTCCTCGATCGTATCACTCTCCTGATCAATGCCCATGACCAGCATCGTCACCAGATCGTGATTATAGCGGTAAGCCTTGCCATTGTACCAGATCACATCCGGGTCGGAAGAAACCTTTGCATCACTTCCGTCAGTGTTTTTTGAAATCATCTGATTTTCTGCCGCACTGATGTTCTCATCCATATGTTCCTGTCCGGTCGTACGCAGTACATGATAAGCTCCGAACGCCGCTGTTTCCAGAAGCATCAACACGATCAGAATACTCAGCATCAGACGCATGGCATAAGAGAACGCACTTTTCCTGGAAAACGCATATTTCCAAACGATCACAAACACAATACCAATACCGGCACCGATCGTATGAAAGAGCAGATTCCCCAGATCAAAAACTCCCGTCTTTAAGACAAGCTGGAGTATTTCCACACAAAGTGCTAATGCAAACGATGCACCCATACTCTTCGCAGCCTGATACTTTCCTTTCATCAGGATCATGATCAAAGCTCCAAGTGGAACAAAAGCGACCGTACCTGCTGCCACTTTTACCAGCGTTTCCATCACCCAGCTTCCTGTGAAGATCCCCATATCCACCGCAGAATCTCCGGTTCTCTTTCCAAGAATGGTCACCGCCAGGATCAGCAGCACATAAATCGCAAACATCAGCCACACACAGATGGCCCTGCCACGCTTTCTCTTTTTTTCTCTCCAGGATGGTGTTACAAAAACGTACACAATAAGCAGAAGCAGAAAGCTTGCGGCTGCCGCCGCATATACCATGTCCGGCAGTACGCCAAGCGGAGTCGAAACTGCCTCCAGGCCTCTGCTGATACTCGTTAATACTCCCATAATCCTATCCTTTCACTACCAGCTCCAGCGTAACCGGAGCAGATACATTGCCGTCACTGTCCATCGCCGTATAAGTCAGCGTATAAGTGCCTGCCTGATCCGTGCTGTAGTCACCGTGGACCTCAATCTGACGGAACAGAGCAGAACGATCATCTGTATCATCAGTGATTTCAGATACCTGCGAAACCGCATCAAACGCATCGCCGACCTTGATCTCTATCTTTTTCTGCTTTAATTTCAGGACCGGCTTTGACGGATCTGCAGCGGCTGAAGTCCGAGTTTCTGTCTCTTTTGTTTCCGTTTCTTTTTCCGTTTCCGATGCCATCTCTGTATCAGAAGTTTCTGTCTTTGCAGTGCTTGCTTCTGTTTCTATACTTTCGCCTGCCTGCGTTTCTTTTTCACTTACTTTCGTGCTTTTTTTCTTATTCTTTTCTGTTTCCTTCGCTGTTTCTGTCTGAAGCTCATACCCGGCAACCAGCATCGTCTGCTGATCCTCACCCTGCATCTCCAGTTTCTTCCCGATTTCTTTATAAGAGGTCGCAGCCATCATCACAGCCACTGCTGCTGTCACAACCATTGAAACGGTCAGCCATCTTTTTCTTCTCATCTGTTATGCCTCCACTATAAGGAATCTTCCGTGTCCATATCGTCTTCTTTCACATCTACATATCTCTGATACTTGCCATATTTGCCGTAGCCATACTTTCCATATCCGTATTTTCCATATCCATATTTTCCGTAAGAAGCGAATCCCTTCTGACTTCTGTTGATCAGATAGCCAAGCAGTTTATCCTCCTGAATAAAAGATTCCATTCCTTTCTCAATCTGCGGAATTTCTGCCATGTCATGACGTACAACATAAAGTACACAATCTGCATATCCCGCCAGGATCGCAGCATCCGAAAACAGATATGCCGGCGGTGTATCGATGATCACATAGTCAAATTCTGACTTAAGAAAAGTCATAAGTTCTTCCATTCTGCTCTCATCCATCAGGCTGGATATATTGCCATGCACCTTTCCACCCTGAATTACCGTCAGATCTCCTTTTTTCTGCAAAACCTCTTTAACCTTGGCATTTCCCTTCAGATACTCTGCAAGTCCCTTCTGTTCTTCCATTCCAAGCATCTCTGCAACGGATGGCTTTCTGAGGTCTCCATCGATCAGAACTGTCTTTTTCTCATGCTGCATAAATGCCAGTGCCAGATTGACTGCCGCCATACTCTTTCCTTCCTGCGGAAGCGTACTGGAAACGAGTAGAATCTGTTTATGTTCCTGTTCCATCTGTTTCTCGATACGAAGCTGAGCCGCCTGCACAGACTGCTTAAATCCCCAGTCCACACGCTTGTTGCTCAGCAGAAGCTGCTGTTTCTTACTCTTTTCACGTTTCTTGACTGCAATCTCCGGTATCAGACTGATGCATCCTTTGGACGTAATCTTCTTCATATCACTTTCTTTGCGGACCGTCCTGATCAACTGTGAATACAATGCTGCGATTGCCAGACACAAGATCACGCCAGCCAACACACCCTCCACCAGCTGCTTCATCGCTGAATAACCATTTACGGGATTTTCGCCTGCCAAAGCCCGATCCACAACCTGTAATTCCATCGTACCATTGGATCCTGCCACCCATTCCGGATACATATTCTCCAGAAGATCCAGCAGCATATTGGCATTGTTATAATTGTTTGCCGTCACCGTAACAGAAAATAAGTTGGAGTTGTCCGTATATGCAGAGGATATCACATAATTCGGATTGACATTTTCTTCTTCCACATCTGCAAACAGGCGATCCTTAAAATCTCCCGTTTTCGTAACCACGCTGATACTGTTGCTCAGTCTCTGTGCAATGGAAGCATCTGTATCCGAATCTCCGGTCTTATTTACCGCATAAGTCACTTTTGCCTGATATTGTGGAACATACTGTCTGTTTCCATAAATAATAAAAACTGCAGTCACGATCACGATCAGCAATAAAAATTGCAACCAGTACTTCTGAAAACACCGCAGTGCATCATCCATCATGCTGAAAAGATCAATTCCTTCCTGACCGGCACCATATTGCTGTCCTGTTCTCACTCTTTCTGCACGTACCTTATCACTTTCCTGCATGCTGTCCATCCTTTCCGTAAGCGTATCCGTAGTAATAGCTTCCATACTTATACTTGTGATAGCCGTTTCCTGCAATTTTCTCGCCCTTTGCCATATTCAGAACACCACCGACTACGACAGATCCTGCATCCTCCAGAATATCGATCACATCATTGACCGATGCTGCATGCACCTCATCCTGCTTCATGACCATAAAAACAGAGTCCGCATATCCGGCAATGATCTCCGCATCACGTACAATGCCGATTGGTGCCGTATCCAGGATCACATAGTCAAAACTTCCGGACAGTTCCTTCAGCATATGTTCAAATCGCTCCGAATCAAACAATTTTTCCGGCTCAGAGACTGCTTTTTTCTGCAAAATACAGGAAAACTTACGCTCGTCCTGACCATATTCAATCAAAACATCCTGAAGTGTACTCTCTTCTGTCAGATAATCATAGAGCTGTTTCTGATCTTTCATATCAATATCAAAAAGCTTACAGACGGCAGATCTTCTCATATCACAGTCCACCAGAACTACTTTCTTACCACGCTGCACCAGATTCAGTACAAGGTTCGCTGCTGCCGTAGATTTTCCGTCATTCTCTTTCAGACTGCTCACCATCAGCACTTTATAATGATTTTCGTGCATCTTTCTGCGAAGCTTTGTAACGATCTTGTCCACAGCTTCCACATACTGCGAAGAAGTCCTTGGATCTGTGATCAGAATCGACTTCTGTTCCTGTTTTTTCTTTACAAACGGTAACGCTCCAAAGACATCCATATCCAGCAACTGCTGTGCCTGTTCGACACTATGTACCTTGTCAGTGAAAACTGCCATTGCTCCAACCAGACCACATCCTGCAATCAGCACCAGAAGTGCCACCTTCAGTGCACTGATTGGTGCATCTGCATGATTGACCGTAATCCCATTCCCTTCAAAACTTCCAATCTTCTTCAGCAGATATCCCGTCTGAAAATATCCGGAAAGTTTCGGATAATTATCAATACCGGCTTTCAACAGGCGGCATGCACTCTCCGCCGAACTGCTCGTCGCACTCATGACAATGATGTTGGTGCTTCCGGCTGCATATGCCGAAAGATTTCCCTTCAGCTTATCCGCATCCTTCTCCTTTTTTATCTGCTCTTTCATCATATCACTGTTCAGGGCACTGACGCATCGGGATACCGCTGAACTGATCCCATTTGAATTGAATTTTGTGCTCGCATTGTCTCTTGGGATCACATAGAGATTGACACTTGCCGTGTAAGTATCCTTCTTATAGCGATCCAGAAAAATATAAGAAAACACGCCTGCCAGGCATGCAAACATCAGAATAAAGAGTGCATTTCTCATCAGGCAGCGACTTATGTATTTCACATCATATGATTGCACATTTTGATTTTTATAATGTTCCTGATTCATTTGCTCCCTCCTACTCGACTACCACAATCAGATTTGCATTGCAGTCGTATCCTGTCTCCTCCGATGTATAATGATAATTTACCGTATAAACTCCGGCCTTTTCCGTATCAACCTTCGAAGTGATTTCAATATTCTCCATGGAAATCTGCTTACTTGCCGTACTCTGCTGTTCGCTCTCTGAAGTCCCCTCCACAGATGAAGTTATTCCTGAAACTGCAAAGGTTTCTCCTCCCTCTTCGATATAATCCAGATAAGCACTTGCATCCAGCTGTTCGCCCTTTTCCATGTATACAATATACTGATTCAATATGATCTGCGGACGCTGATTTCGCTCATCGTATCCATCCTCATAGATTTCCACACTGATCGGCAGCGTCGTCGTATAACCAACACTGTTCGTCACACTGACCGTGCACTCATAAATCCCCTTCTTCGGCTCTCCTTCCAGGACCTCCTTATCACCATCCAAAGTAATAAATGGTGTGACATCCCCGTCAATACAGTCGTCCGCCGTAAAATAAGACAACAGATCAATCTCCTGATTTTCCGGAAAACGCAATGCCTGTTCAAAGGAAAAATGTGCCTGACGATAGTCAGAATAATGAAGTGTCCTTGTAAGTGATGCCATATTGCTTGATTTATCAAAGGCCACATAAGTAATCAGGAAATCACTGTCCGTGCCTTCCTTCTTTTTGATACTGTCGATCAGTATGCTGTCCGATACGTCCCCGTCCTTCTGATCAAATGCCGTCACGCCGGAGATCAGCTTCTTCTCATCCGCTTTAATGCTTGCCGAAAACTTCTCCGCATCCGCGCTGAGAACCGGTGGTTCCATATCCTTTTGCTTCTGTGCATTTGAATAATAAACACAGCCTCCAACCAGGGAAAGAACACAAACTGCCCCTGCCAAGACCTTTCTTTTGTCCATAATCGCTGTACTCCTTTATGTAGTGAGAATCGGCATCCCGTTTAATATGCGGCTCGGATTCTCCGACAGCCACATACGAATCAGCTTTTTCGGATATCGCCTCTCAAGGTATGCCACCAGTCTGTTCATCGATGGGGTACGATACTCAAAGTCATGTGCATCCGAAGCCAGCACACTAACAATCCCATCATCCAGAAACTGTTCTGCAAGATTTCTGCATCTTCTTCCAAACTGCCCAAGAACGCTCCCTTTATTTACCTGAAGTGCACAGCCCTGTTCTGCCAGAAAGTAGGCAAACTCAGGATCCCTCTGCACAAAAAGATAACGTTCCGGGTGTGCCAAAACTATATTATACCTTCTCGTCTGCAAATCGGCAACATATTTATACACTTTTTCGACATTTTCTTCAAAATCAAACTCCACCAGGACATATCTTGTCCCATTTAGTGTCATAAGCTCCCCCAGATCCAGCAGATCTGCGGCCTTCTCATCCATAAAAATCTCCATACCTGAATAAAGCTTCACCGGAATCTCTTTATCACGCAGTTCCGCCTGAAGCCTCTCAAAATTTTCCCTGTATTCCTCTAACGTATAATCATAATAATTCCCGTGACTGGTCGCAGCCATATGAAACACCCCGCTGCGTGCAGCAAGATCCGCCATCCGCACCGAAGTCTCCAAATCAAAAGCCCCGTCATCCAGGTGCGGGAGAATGTGTGTATGTAAATCGACCATGAAACACCTCTGCTTTCTCTTGACTTCAAAATAATTCCACCATTATACTATCTGCAACAACTTTTCACAAGCAATGCTTTCTTTTTTGAAAAGCTATACCGCCTATCCAGGCTCCCAGCGTATTACAGATCACATCCGTCACCTGCGCCATGCCTGTCCCGGCCGCATACTGCCAGCTCTCGATTACAATTGCCAGAACCAGAGCCAGCCAGATCCGATGCCAGCCTATCAGCTCCCCGAGCGTAAGTCCCAGTGGAAAGTATAAAAAGACATTCATCAGCAACTCCCGAAAGAACTCATCCGAATAAGGTGCCATCACCACAAACTGATACACACCGGAAGGTGTTCTCCCCAGCACCGTAAACTTGAGAATCAGAAAAAACGATACCCCTGCTCCAAACAAATTTAAAATCTTCCAGATGTCGATTCTTATATACCTTGCTAAAATCCGCCAGAGGATGAGCAAAAACAACATAATCAGAAAGATTCGGTGATAATTCCATGCATAAACATTTACCATTTATCCAATAACCCCATTAATAATCTTTTCCTTTTATTTTTCTCTTTGGAATTCCGATATCTTGATAATACCCATCACAATTCTCTACCAGATAATCCGCCAGATAAAGTCGTTCCTCTTTTGCTATACAGACAGCATCCATAATCAAATCCATCAGACAATCCCCAAACCCACTGTTATCATGCATCACAAACGACATAATTTCCCCAAAAATTCGCTCCTTAAACTGCCATGGCAAATTATGATCTCCAAAAAGCTCCTGCATCTTTTCCAGTTCTTCACAAGCCCTGTTCTCTTCCTCTTCCGGACCGCCGCCATACATATCAAACTCTTCAATGATCTCAGACGCCACCTGCCAGCAGTTGTTAATCTGCTCCTCCACAATCTTGATTTCTGCTTTATTCATATGGATTGTCCTTCTTTCCCTTTTACCGATATCTGTCCAGCAATATCTTTACGATAATATACTCCACTCATATTGAATATTCCCAATATGTACTACTTTTACTTTTTTACATTCAAATTTTCTCTCATCAAAAATGGCGTAATTAATCCCGCCTTCAACTAAAGTACTTTTATATCGTATTCCATCGTACCCCAAATGCTTTACATAATCACATATATACTGCGTGGGAACATAATCCAGTACACTGTCAAATCTTCTCATCGGCATTGCGACTTCATTTCCAATTTTTCGTATAATATCAATATTAATCGCAAACCATGTCATATCAAAATCTGGAATTGAAAACGGTCCTATTTTATCAAACAAACTCAAATCAACTATCTTCAGATCCTTTACCTGGCAGAATTCACCTACCGATACATGATCATTATCTCTCGCTCTTACTTCATGAAACGTTGTTTCTTCATCACTTGCCAAATACAAACACTGTATGCCTTCTGAATTTGTTCTTCCAGCAGTCGTTAACGCAATAGGCGGTACTCCCATTTTTCGATTTGAATAACCTTTTGTATAACTCTCTTCATCGCATATTCTGGAACGATATAATGTCAGACTGCCTGCCGGAATATCAACAAGCATATTCTCTAATAAATTTTTCAATTCTTTAAAATTGACCTGCTGTGAATGAAACCGATTAACATGTTTTATATTATAACAAAAATCATCCCAACTATATGTTTTCAAAATACACTTTCGTTCCATTTCGTCTGACGAAAAAAGTTCTCTGACGGTAACTTTTTCATCAAACAATTCTGGTTCATCCTGATAACGTTGACTGCAGATTTCTTTGATTATTTTTTGAATGCTCACCTCATTCACTTTAAATACTTTCCAACGTGCCAGAAATGTATGTAAATATCCCACTCTCGGATCTGTCTCAGAAACCTTTAAATGCTTCGCAACAGTAAAAGCATCCATAATTTCTTCTAAATATTCCTCCAGATAATGGTCTTCCTCTGTATCATAGACAACACAATCTTTTATACCTTGAATTTCACATTCTCCATGTCGATTTTCACTTGCAATCATTGAACTAATCTGCTCATCTTTAAAGCATTCCAAGCCAATTTGCATTACTGCCTCCCTCCCAAGAAATTACTCATCAGTTCTAAATGGTGCATAATTGAATATTTTTTCACCGTCCCTAACCCCGGATATTTACCATAATTATAGCAATCGTAAAATCCCTGTAATCCCAATGTTTTTTCAACATTATGTTTCTCACACCAGGATACAAGCTTTTCCAAAGCTTCTCCAAATTTTCCTGCCGGATCCTCAATTCCTTCATTGGAATCCGATACAAAATGATGTATTCTCAATTCATCATTTTTGTTAAAGTAGATCAAATGAATCGCAACTGCAACCGGAGCAAACCCCGACTCATTAAATTCTTCTCCAACAACGGAATAATCTGCGAAACCCACATAATCTTCCTTTTGAAAATATAAATGACTGTCAGAAAAAAATTCATCTTGATGTCCAATGTAATCAATATTTCTTAATCTCTTATTAAAATTATCCTCAAATAACACTTTAGACTCCGAAATCACCCTTCGAAAAGCTCTGTCATCCGGAATCAACGTGTATCTTGGAAACGTATCCTCGTAGGCTTCTAAAAAATCATCCAAACAATCTCTATTTAAATTAATGATTAATTTTTCCGTCTTAAATTCATCTTTTTTTAATTTAGCTGCTATTTTATCATTCATAATATACGACTTGATAATTCTATCGTGTTTCGTCAACAACTCATATAATTCATTCGCTATTTTAGAATCTTCTCTTCTCATTTCTCGTATTTTCTTTGAAAAATCACCCACCGCCGGATTAAATACTACTGCAATTTCTCTGTCATATTTCACAAAACATTCCAGAGTTTTCAGTAACGTCGCAGACGGTTTTATCGGTTCTATAATCGGAATAATATTCTGTCCAATTTTTTTTCTTTCCACCAGTTCTCGTAATGCAATTAACTCAAATTGCCTCCCCCGTAAATAAGGAAAATACATCTTACGCACCTCCATATGATTGGTTCAGAAAATATTTTATTTTCTCATAATCTTCTTTCTTTAAATCCATAAAATAAGCTAAAAATTTCAGCTCATATGGTATTTCTTTATATTCTTCCTTTATAATTTTTGTTCTCTTTTTCAGCAATTCCAGAACAGATCCATACACTTCCTCTACTGGAATCTTCATAAATAGCTTTCGGCACTCAGCGTAATATTCAAAAGCTGATACATCCGGTAAAAATCCGTATTTCTTTAAAATTATCTCTTCATATTCCGGCTTTCTCAAAATTTTATATAAAATCTCACCGTCCAATTCCTCTTTATATTCTTCGGGTTCCTGTACTTCTTTTATGGTTCCTCGCTTCTGTAACACATATATCCCGACAGGTTTTCCAATACTCCCTACCTTCTTTTGTATTGCTGCAATATTCTCCTTATATGTAACAACTGCCACATGATCAAAAGCCTTAAAATAATCATTAATCTGACTTTCCAGCCTGTCCAGATTATCTAATTCCGTTTTAATTTCATAAACAACCGCTTTCCCATTTATTAAAACAAAATCCGCTTTTGATTTTGCAACCGGAATTTCCGTCAAAGCCGTTGTTGTATTTACGCTGTGAATTCCTAACAATAACTTGTTCAACAATGTATTCTTATAATAATATTCATTCCTGTATTCATTTTTCAAAACCTTATAAATCTCACTTACCAGCTCCAGATTCGTCTTTCCAGACTCACACCCTATATATCTTTTTATTACCTGCCCATATACTTTATCATGTCCATCTTCATAACAGTGACGAAAAGTATTCCGCGAAAAGAATTTATTCAAAATATTCAGTTTATTCTTTTGCACACTTTTCACCTCCACTATCTATACTTGTTTTCTCATAATCGTTAGAACCTGAATATCTTGACAAATATCAGACCACTTTTACGGTCACAATGCTATTTTTATCATTACTTTCTAATGTATGCAAACAGTTTCTCAAGCCAAGGCTGTAGATGATAGCCGAGTTTGAAGCACCACGGAGTATAGCAATCATCTGCCAGTTCTTCTTACCGATACAGAATCCACGAATTACACATTCACTAGCATTGTTATCCTTCGGTACATCGCCATCTGTAAAAAGTCTTTTAGGTATCTTTCCTGGTTTAGAGCATAAGTAAGTGCCTCCCGCAACTTTCCACTTCTTGGAAATTTAGGTTCATTCTGGTGTCGGTACACAAAGAAAATATCCTCTTTTAAGCTTGATTCCTCTGTTGTCAAAAGCTCTTGCATAATGCTTCCAATATCAACTCCAACAACCATTGTTAAATCTGTTACCTGCTCAATCTTTTCATTCTGTGTATAATTTATTTTGAATCTCTGGTGTTTGATTGTTTTATTTACATTTGCCAAGCTACAACTCAATTATACTTTGAGGTTCTTTTTTATTCAAATGACGCTTTTAATAAATTACAGGAATGCTCCTTAATTTTAGTAGATACAAAAAGTCGAAACTTAACTTTTTCTACTATTATACCAAGAATGGGATACATTATAAAGGTATCTATGTTCTACCGATTACGTTCATTATGCCCTCACCTAGTGTGATACGGCACAGACTTACCTGTAGGATGGACGGTGCAACTTTACTAACAATCTTAGTAAAAATATAATTCTCCCATTTGTAGTGGGACAGAAGAACTGACATCTTGAAGTGAAAAACTCCAGTCTATCAAAATTGCATATGAATTAGAATGAATTACTTCAACTTGCAAAGGGTTGGGGCAATTTTATATCTGACCGCATTAATATTTGGCGTTTACTATATAACAGGCACCTACATTGTTGCATTTATTATAAGAAATATTTCAAACATTAAGTTCATGTAACTCTCCCTTTTTTTCTACTGCCCATTGCAAATTTACATTGTATTTTTTTAATACCGCATAATCATCTACATATATTAATGTACTTCTAAAATCACAATTATGTAATTTTATATTTTTCCAAGTATTCTTATTGATGGCCGCTTGTGCAAAACTTGTATTTTCAAAATTCACATTTTTAAACTCATTTCCGGAAATAAAAGCTTTATTGCAATTAGCCTCTTTACATATTGTGTCCAAAACCTTTAAATTATATAGTTTTGCATTTGATAAACCCATTTTATCTAATACACAATCCTCAAATATCCATTCTTTCAGCGTACAGTTTATCACATCTACACTTGCCAATTCACAATTAATAAATTCCAACTTAACAAGATCTTGATTTCTTAATTTAATTTTGTAAAAAAATGAATTTGTAAATTTTGAATTTGTCAAATAACAGTTTTGTATCTTTGCAACTTTCCAGTTCACACCTTCAACTGTTTCATTCCGAAATTTACATTCTATAAATTTTGTTGAATCAAATTTTCCTCCTATAATATCCCCATCCGTAAAATCACATTCTCGTAGAACAGAGTTGCTAAAATCTACATTTTCTAATCTTGTATTAGTAAATTTTAGATTTTCCAATACTGCTCCTGAAAAATCAGTATTCTCAAATATGCCATTGGAAAAATCTATCTTTTCCAACTTCGTATTTGAAAATCTTGTATTTTTAAAAGATGACCTTTCAAATCTAGCATTTTGCATAACTATATTTTCAAAATTTAATCCATCCAATATACAATTTTGCCCTATCGCAATCACAGTTTCATCAGATAATGTAATCTGATGCTTAAACATATCACACCAATCCTTCAAAATATTCGAATTAACTATTTCATTATACTGTTCCTCCGTATTATAAAAAATTTTTTTCGCACTATGATAATCTGTCCCTGCCCCTATTTGTAAAACACGAAGTAATAATAATGTATTAAAGAATGTATGTTTTATTCTCTGATAATTGCATCCACCATAATTGTATGTCCAAATGCTACCATCCACTACTATATTTTTTTCATATATTTTCTCCAATAATTCTTCAATTTCAATTAAAAAACTATCATTTCGTATGGCAATATATTGTAATTTTTGATGCAGAAATAAAAATGTCTGTTCCCACGTTGTTCCTGATATATACCCAAATTGCATTATTTTACACATCGTTCTCAGAAAATATCGTAATCTTTCATCTGGCTTTATATACACTAGTTGTTCCAATTTGTCATATATATATTCACACAAAAAGTAGTCTCGGATGTTATTATGATAAAACTCTAATACCCCGGTTTTTCCATTACTTTTCCAATAAGCACAAAGGACACAACATCTACGAATCCAAGCCACAATCGAAGCATCTACATCAGCTATTTTAATAATCTCATCCAATTCCTTTGAAGTAATATAGTATCTCTCTTTAATAGAATTCTCAAACATTTTAAATGCTATCTTGCACACAATATCATATAAAATCTCTTCATAATTTTTAATTGGATGCTCTAAATTATTATTAAAATTTTCATTATACTCTGTGTTAATGATAGCATTATGAAAAATTTCATGATACAATGCCCATACATTTCCCTGCAATTCCTCACGTATGTCACATGCTGCTAAAAGATATAAAGCCAATGGTGTATCCGCTACGCCTGACGCTGTTTTATTATCTATATTCATTATATAATCTCTAGTTCTTTCGGGCACAACTTCTCCACAAGTTTCATAGTTATGCAACCATTGTTTTCGCATTTCTTGATCAAAATGTAACATTTCTACACTTCTAACACCAAAATTGCGTGTAGCAAACTTACTAATATTAATAAATTGCGGTCTGGATGTTATAATTATTTTATTATTATTAAATATTTTTCTAATTGAAACAATCAACTCCTCCATTCCCGTAGTATGCATTCCTTCAATCATACTCATTTCATCTGCACCATCTAAAATTAAAGTACAATTATCAAACAATCTTTTAAATTCTTCCATTGTACTAAACCCTAAATAATCTAGTAAAATTTCACGAATATTTTTGTTAGCATCAGAAAAATCCAATTCACGCAATCTAACACACACCATCGGTCGGCTAAGAAAAACCGCTTTCCCTATATCATCATTTTGCAAGTAATGATAACACAAATAAGAGACTAAGCTTGTTTTTCCAATTGCCGCATCTCCTTCAATAAATAATATTCTATTCTTTACCTCATCCCATAAAAACTTATCCAGTACTTCAATGAAATCATCTGTCCAAATATTTTCACTATATATTTTGGGATTTACAAATAATCTATTTAATGTAACCTGACTACCCATAATATATCTATGTCTGAATAGTCTGTCTGTAAAATTATCCGCATACTCTCTAATAATGGAATCAACTTTATTATTACTAACTTTATCAATATTTTTACCATCAGTGCCAAATATACCGATATTCTTATCCATAAACTTATCTAATTCCGCTAATAAATCCTTTTCACTACCCTTTGCAAATTCCGAAATACTATTAACTTTATTAATAAGTGTGCTAAAATCTAAAATATTATTCTTTTCAAACTTAATATCTTCTGTATGTAAATATCCTTTTCCATTGCTTCCCATATATCGTTTCTGCTTACTTGCCTCCTGCCGCAACGTCATAATATATAGGTTATAACCTTTCAAGTCTACTTCTTCTTTCATTTTTGCCTTTAATTTTTCTTCATTTTCATATACATTTGACGTGTAACTTGAAGGATTTATTTCTCTTTGCTTACGTATGTCTTCTAATCTACACTTCCACTGCCAATATTCAAACACTTTTTTTTCAATAATTTCAATTGTATTTGCTATTTTCTCTGGTGTATCCGAAGAAGACACTTGCACAATGATTTTTTTACTTTTGCTAATCAAATCATAACCTGAATTGTTACGCACAATATCATTTGCATTCGTTAACTCTGCACCGTAAAGAATATTTAATAAGTCACACATAAATCTCTCTGCTATAATATTTATATCATGCATATTTAAACTTCCCGTATAAGAAATATACGAAGTTAATACACTTATCCCTAATATGAATCTCTTAATTATCCGTTCACGTCGCAGCACCTTACCTTCTCCTCTCACTTCATTCGTAATTTTCTCTATATTTCTTCCTCAAAATAAAAGCAACACCATAAAATTATATCATATATCTACTCCAACTCTCCGAATTTCCATAACACAGGAAATCCAATTTATATACTATAAATGAGCAAGTTCGTGATTTTGCAGTCTCGCTCCATGGGGCAAGCTGTTCCAGCTGTTCATCTGACATTTTATCATTTGGCCGTTGTGATAAGAGATATGTCAGATATTTATAGATATTCAGATCATTCGCTTTTGCCATCTCAACCATTGTATACACAATAGCACTAGCGGTGGCTCCTTTCGGACTGGCACTGAACAGCCAGTTCTTCCGGCCAATCGTGAATGGTCTGATCGCATTTTCACTGAGATTATTTGAAAGACTGCAATGTCCGTCTTCCAGGTAGGTCATCAGGGT